>Ga0074195_1000187_pt1 | contig 149022 bp, 131 predicted proteins | sample EPASupsiteHSE623_FD_64525 | JGI IMG/M metagenome (GOLD analysis project Ga0074195, IMG submission 64525) | Bioremediated contaminated groundwater from EPA Superfund site, New Mexico - Sample HSE6-23 | ecosystem: Environmental > Aquatic > Deep subsurface > Groundwater > Contaminated ...
TTAAACCACTCACTACAAGAGGTCGTCCGAGAAATGGCAAAGAAACGGAGCGGGACAGCCAGCCGCCTACTCTTAAAACATTATTGACGTATGGGGAGGTGCACAAAAACAGATATTGATCGGTAACACCATGCAAACGCGCTAGTTCATCAAGCATTTTTCCTAAATGTGAAGATTTTGTACCTAACGAATAGATATGATTTCCCTGCTTATCAGTACCGATAAGTTTGATTTTTCCGAAATCTTCTGGGGTTGTTTTATCTAGATAAGGCATGGCCATCAAATCATCACTGCTGGGAAGTTTGTTAGGATTAAGTTTCCCCGCATGGATGCAGGCTGCCGTAACTGATGTGTGACTGCCACCATAATCAAAGTATACAATTCGTTTAATAATGCATACCACCTTTCATGCTTTATTCTGTACCTTGAGTGCAAACCCTATTCTGTCGATATTACCGACCTCTTAAGAGAGGTCATATCTGCAAAGTCTGTAGAAATCCGTTCTTTTAAGTAAACGGGTGTTTCTTTTGTTGCCTTATCACCCACATTTAGATTGTTTCATATGATGATAAAAAGATTAACTTTGAATAGAATTTCTTGCTAATCGTAATCTATTGGAAGGTAAGGACAGAAATATGATTGATATAAGTATCTTTCGCAAAACTAATCCAGACGGTGATAATCTAACAAAACTCATTCAAGAAAATTTCGATCTGGTTGATTATGAAGAAGTCAATGTTGAGGACAACGCCTTCATTAAGGTAAATATTAAAAATGAACAATCAAAATATGAAAGGGTAATAAACCCTCCTCAGTCTCTGCTAAATTGTATCGATAGAAATATTATGTTTCGGATTCTTGGACAGAATGGTATATCATATCTAAGAAGGTCCAGGAGATTTATTAGAAGGTATTATGAGGTATTGGTATTTGATATATCCATAATATCTATTAAACAAAGAATATTGGGCAGAGTGAGAAACCCGATTAATTATATAAAACAGGTTCAATGCCTGGAGGCGGCCGAAATGAGTAAAAAGGCCGTTTATCATTTGGGGCTTAATTTTGCCATGGTCAAAATCGCGCTTGCTGCCAACAAGGAATATAAAGTTGTTAATGTCGATCCCTCACCCAGTCTTAGATCCAAGGATCTAGAAAACCTTATTGTTAAGTTAAAAAAAATTCATCAAATTGAAGCAGTTTTAATGTCTGAAAGGGAAGTGAAACTAGGGGCTGATCCAGAATTCATGTTATCTAAGAGCAGAAAAATGGTAGCAGCGTCAAGATATTTTCCCCACCACGGGAGAGTAGGATGCGACAATGTTAGAACCAGTAACAAGCAGCAACGCCCCATTGCCGAGTTAAGACCTCAACCAAGCATTTCACCTCTTGAGCTAACCGAAAATGTAAAAGCAGCGCTCGTTAGCGCTGCGAAAATGGCCCCTCATCGTAACATTAAATGGGTGGCAGGGAGTCAGCCTTTCAACGGATATCCAATAGGAGGACACATTCACTTCAGCAATACTAAACTTAGTTTTGCGGTTCTCAGATCACTTGACAATTTTGTGGCGATTCCTCTATCCATGATAGAAAATAACCGTTCCGCGCGTCGGCGCAGACAACGGTATGGAGCCCTAGCCGATTATCGTATAAAGAAATATGGTGGATTCGAATACCGAACTTTAGGTAGTTGGCTCGTTAGTCCAGAAATTACCAAAGCCGTATTATGTCTTGCCAAAATTGCCATAAGTTGTTACCTGGATTTAGATCAAAATTACTTGGCTAGCGTGGAAGCTCAACGGGCGTTTTATAAAGGTGATCGGGAATATTTCAAACCAATTTTTGCTGATTTATGGTCAAGAATTACCAAAACAGATATTTATCCGCAATATGCCAATGAGCTGCAAATTTTGTGTGACATGATAAATGATGATTTGCATTGGAATGAGAAAGATGACATACGCAAGGCTTGGCAAATGATCGGCATTTCGGAGAGAAAAAAGAGTATATATAAGAAAAGAACCATTAGAAAAAAGCAGACTCATATATCAACCTCAAGAAATACCCGCGCGAGAAAAAACCACTCGAGAAGTAGTGTTGTTGCATCGCGACCAAGGAATAATACAGTTGTTGCCCGCTTATCTGAATATAATAATAGCAGGAATAGAGCAGCATTGAGTCCAGGGAATCAGATAGGGAATCGTCGCTTCAATTCTCAAAGAAACAGTTTAAGATCATCTTATACTATAAATATTTAATAATAGTAAGGGAACCGCGATAGTAAAAAAATTAGGATATAATTATGGTAATCATAAATTAATAAATATAAGAATTAGATCAATATCCATTTCTAAAAGGGGGGATTATCATAAGAATATCTGAAAATGTTATTCACCTGGGGAACCGTCACTTCAACTATTTCGTTGTAGGGCAGGAAGAAGGCGCCATCATTGAATGTGGAGTGACCGGCGGCGTCATTAGTCTGAGCCGCCAGTGGGCGCAATTGGAAAGGAAACCCAAGATTTGTTATCTGATCGCCTCCCATGCTCACTTTGATCACGTATGTGGCATCCCGGCTCTGCGTGCCTTATACCCGGAAGCCAGTGTCTTGGCCAGTGCAGAAGCCCAAAAAGTGCTGGGTAAAACTAAAATAGTCCAAAACTTCTTTGCGCAGGATGAAAAAATGTCTGCGGTCCTGGTTGCTGATGAAATTCTCGAGGCTATGCCTACATCCCCTCAACCCGAGGAGATTGAGATTGATCAGATTATCGGGGAAGGGGAGGAGATCAATTTGCATGGGGGGCTGAAACTGCAAGTTATTGATGCCCCTGGTCATAGCCCCTGTAGTTTGGCCTTCTATTTGCCCCAGGAGCAGATCATGTTTGTTTCGGATGCGGGCGGCTTTCAAATATCGGATGACAGCCTTTTCCCAATATTTTTTCAAGGATATGAACTATATCTGGAAACCCTCAAAAGATTAAGCGGATTTCCCACCCGGGTATTAGCAATTCCTCACGAAAAAATATGGGCCCAGGGTGAGGTACAGGCCTTTTATGATCGAGCCATAAAGACTGCTCAGGATGCTCACGCCAATATTGAGAAAATGTTGGACAAAGGAATGGATGACGAAGAAATTAAACGCAATTTATTTTCATATTACTATACAGGTAATTTAAGAATATATACTCCGGAAAATATCATTACCTGCGTTGAACTGCTGCTCCGTCGGGTTAAAGAGGACCTGATTAGTTGACGAAAAGGTCTCTTTTCACAAAACGCGATCGGGCAAACCGATATAACAATTTTGAACGGTTTAGCCATACAATGTGGGAACCGTTCTTTTTGTTTTTCAACATTTCGTCGACCAGAAAACGGGCAACCGTCTCAGGTTTATCACCTAATATGTTAAATATCCTTTTAGTATTTTCGTCAATTGGATGGTTTTTCTCACCATTCGGGCCGGTAATAAATTCAGTAACCATCATGCCAGGACTTAAGGTCCCAACCTGGATATTAGTGCTTTTGGCCTCCTGGGCAAGTGCTTTGGTAAAGTGAGTCAACGCCCGTTTACTTGTCCCATACAGGTTTAACCCCGTTCTCACCATATCATTGCTGCCGAAACCCTCCATATTGTAAATCTGGCCTTCATTCTGTTGCATCATACCCTGCATAGCCATCTGCGATCCATAAATTACTCCCAAAAGATTTGTGCGGATAATATTTTCAGTTACATCTGGAGATAGCTCCCAAAGAGCCTTGCCACCCTGGCTTATTCCAGCGTTATTTATCCATATATCGATGTTGCCCCACCGTTCGAGTGATTTTAGCCATAGATTGGCATGATGCTCCTGTTTTCGCACATCACAAAGAACGGCCAAAACCCTGTTGCCATAATCATTTAGTTGTTTTGACGCTTTTTCAAGATTCCCGGGGCTGCTACCAGATATTGTCACATTACAGCCTTTCTGAAGAAAGCACCGGGTCATTTCGAAGCCAAGACCTCTAGAACTTCCGGTTATAACAACATTCTTCAACTTTATTACCCCCCATAAAGAATCATACCAGTTAATGCATTATTAAATAGAATATACTATTAATAACTTTTTATGACATAACATGAATCAATTTAAACGGGCAGAAAGATTATTAATTGGCTAAGAACCATTCTGGTAATACTGTTTGGCTATCTTGAATAGATAAGCCTTGGGAGAATCATCGGGACTAGGCCCCTGGTTCATCATTGTTATATTACTGTTTACCTTTGTACCGCTTATATTTTATATTTGGAAGTCGGTCAAGCAATAGACGATTCCTGTGACGTAGAAGGATTATATAAAATAGTGTCGAAATTTTAAAATTAACATAAAATGAGCTTTCTCGGTGCTGGAAAGGACAAATATCTTGAAATCTTTACATATGTTTAAATGTTGGAGACATGTCGTACTACCTATAGCATTTTTGCTGTTTTGGCTGGGAGGGATTAACCTAACGGCTTGTGCCGAAACTGCCATAATAAATTTCGATGTCGTTAATGTTCGATCGGGACCAAGTATTTCATATGATATCATAGGCAGCTTGAGTAATAATACGAGCGTTAATATTCTGGAACGCAGCAACGGCTGGGTAAAGATGACCTCAGGGAATTTGACCGGTTGGATAACTGAATCATTAACCAGTCAGGACCATTCAGCACCTCAATTGCCGCCGATAAAGGTATATGTGAACGGCAATTTGATATCTTTCGACATAACCCCAATCTCAGTAAATGGATGTTCCTTGGTGCCATTAAGATCAATCCTAGAGAATATGGGTGCCACTATAACATGGGATGACAACAGCCAAACAATAACCGTTCGCAAAGCCGCTACAACCATCACTTTAACTATAGGATCGCATACTCCTTCCATCAATGGTCAGACTACCAACATGGATGTTCCTTCTCAACTTGTGAACGGAAGAACCTTCGTCCCTTTACGCTTTATAGTAGATGCTTTGGGCTGTAAAACCACTTGGGAGGGAGAAAAACGTGCTATATATATCTTGTGTACTGTAAACCCTGTTGAAAAGATAACCGTCGTTACTATATCCGCTTCCGATGTGAATATACGCAACGGTCCTTCTACATCATCGGATGTTGTTGGATTGGTACCAAATGGTACCATGCTAGCCTATGTAGGGGAAAAAGACGGTTGGTGTCGCGTAATGTATCATGGGCAGTCAGCCTGGGTAGCGAGCTGGCTGGTTACCGGACCCACTACGACTACATTGTCTCTCAGCTTGGTGGAGCCTACGCTTCTTCCGGTACCATCTACGCATCAAGACTTTGTCCTGCAGATGAAGCCCTATGCTGAAATGACCAGGAAAGAAACCGCCCTGCCGATAGATTTCCTGCTGGCGCAGTGGGCTGAAGAGTCGGGGTTTGGAACGTCAGCCTTAGCCAAATATTATAATAACTTTGGTGGAATTAAGGATCCTAATACTGGAGGGTTCAAGAAATATGAATCACCCGAAGATTTTGCTCTAGATGTAAGCAATTTGTATACCCAACATTCTAATTATAACCAGCTTCTGGCTGATGCAAAGGCTGGCGCTCCTATCCAAACCCTTCTTAACGATCTAACGGCTTGTCATTATGCGAGTTCAGCCACTTACGGTGAAAAAATTAGAAAACTATATCTTCCAGAGATAGAATCAGCTCTGGCAAATATAAAATGAGCTGCAGCCTCTTTAGCCCTGGCCTAATTCTTCACAACTAATCCAGCGTACTTTCAGTCATGCGAAAAATCATCCTATGCGATCATTCCAATGAGTGTATAGGATGAAGACCTATATTTTATAGGTATAGGATGTACAGAGCAGGGTATCGTTTTTGGTAAGAGACGTTTTTTTATGCAGTGCTTTCTCCCGGTATAGCTCATTATCAGCCTCTATAATTAATTCATCCATATCTCTGGGAGTATTAGGATCCCATATTGATATGCCACTACTTACACCAAGTGTATCAAGCCTTGCATCGTTCTCAATCCATTCCTGGGAATGCTCCATAATACGGAGTTGCAAGGCCTTCATCCCATCGAGATCATCATTGGCCATGATTAAAAACTCGTCTCCGCCCATACGGCAAACGATATCTGTCTCACGAATGGATACTAGCAATACGGAAGCAAAACATTGCAAGACATAATCTCCAACCTGGTGGCCATATTGATCATTAATATTCTTAAAATTATCCAAATCAATCATCATAACCCCCAGGTGCTTATCCTCTCTTCCGGCGCTGGCAATTTCACGCGGGTAAAACTCATCAAAACCTCTACGGTTATACAATCCGGTCAGAAGATCTAGATTAGCGTTGGCTTTTAACCGATCTGAAATCATTCTATACGGATCTTCAACCCCCAAGAACACAATTCCCGTAAAAACAAGACTATAAGAAATGAACTTTAATATATGACCCAAGAAGTTCATGATGCCATATACATCAGAATAGAGGGTAAAACTAAGTTCAGATAATATAAAGACGGTCATAGACAACATCATCAACTGGTATAACAATCGGTTACTCTGCTGCTTATCTCGGTATAGTTTTAGGATGGCGGCCAAAACGATGATAGCTATGATCCATTCACTTGCCACCTTGAATCTGGTCAGTCCCTGACCTACAATATAACATTGCGGGAAAATGTGCAGCCACATTATACTTGCAATCAGCGCATTTGTAATTAATGCATATACCCAAAAAACCAAGGTGCGTGGAAACGAGCGATTGAGAAAAAAAGTAGCCAGAAATAATGATATTCCTTGTAAGTATCGACCTGCAATCCATAGCTGGGTAGCAATATTAGGACTGTCAATCGGAAATATCCCCATGCCTTGGTAGGTCATTAAGTGAAAGGAGTCGATAACCCCGATAAACATAGAAGTAATCCCTATGAACAATAAATAATTGTTCTGTGAGTATTGGTAGGTAGTAGTTGCTATGATAAATATCATAAATGCCACAATAACGGCTATACCCTCCACGACTGTGTGGAATAAACGATAATCCAATCTTGCTGAAACCAATAGCACTACGGTTGTTATTAAAAATATGGCACAATTTTGGGGTCTGTGGAAAAATAGTTTAAGTCGATCGGTTGCTTCCATAATAATCTACCCCCCTACCATAATTATGTCTAAGAAAATTCTACCATAAAGAATGAATATATCTGTAATATACCCCTCTGATTGCGAAGAAGAGGTAGATTCTGCACATGCTATATGGCTTGGAGGGAGTTGCCCAAGGAATTGAGGACACAGAGGTATTAAAAAGGAGCCATGCAAGATCTAAAGGCTTTCCATGGGCATTACACTACCAAGTAACTAAAACCTCTATACTAGTCTTTTTGTAACTTCAAGTAAAAAGACCGTTGGCGCGGTCCGTCAAATTCACAGAAATATATACCCTGCCAAGTACCTAATAGCAGCTTTCCATTGGATATAGGGATTAATTGACTGCAGCCAATTGTGCTAGCTTTCAAATGAGCCGCTGAATTTCCCTCACCATGTCTATAATCTGGACAAGTCCAGGGATACACTTTATCCAATGTTATTAATATGTCATACACAACATCCGGATCGGCATTTTCATTTATAGTAATTCCAGCCGTTGTATGCGGACAATAAACCAGAGCTATTCCTTCCTCAACCCTATTTTGCGCAATAATACTTTGAACATGATCAGTGATATCAATCATCTGATCGTGTTTACTTGTGCGTATTTGAACTTTCTGTATCAAAGCTATTCACTCCCATATTTAAGATCATTCGTTTATAAATAAAATGGATTTGCTAGCAAAAGCGGGGAAGTAATTAACCTACTACTTTTAATGTAGTTTTACTTTATATTTAGTTACTGAAAGATATGAACAGTATTCTTGATAAGAATCATTCTCCTTATTAATTTGCAGAATCATTAATAAAATGTCAAGATTTAGTTAAATGATGGGAGGGAAATGATTTTGCATAATAAAGTGGCCCTATTTTATAACCCGGTGGCAGGAGGAGGACAGTTTAAGCATAAACTCGATAGCGTAGTTCAGCACTTTCAGAATGCTGGTCTGCAGATTATTCCTTGGAGAACAGTTAATAATGATGGAATAATGGAACAAGCTGGCAAAATCAATCCCTCCGAATATCACAGCATAGTTGCGGTAGGGGGAGACGGCACAATTCATGGGATTGTAAATGCCATGATGAAGCTGAACATTGATTTGCCGCTGGGTATTTTCCCAGAAGGAACTATTAATGACATAGCCGCTTACCTGCATATACCAGTGAAAACCACTGAATACTGCCGTGTAATTACCTCTGGAAATATGCGTGCTATTGATGTAGCTCAAGTAAATAATGATTATTTCATAAACGTAGCCTCAGCCGGTTTGCTAACCCAGACTGCCCATGAGGTTGATCATCATCTAAAGAATGTACTTGGCAAAATGGCATATTACTTAAAAACGATGGAAAAGCTTCCTAAAACACAGCCTCTCCACCTTCATGTCAATGCAGATGGACAAAGCTATAATATGGACATAATGCTTTTTGTAGTGCTCAATGGGGGAACAGTAGGGGGATTTCAGAACTTAATACCTGAAGCAAGTATGAGCGATGGTATGCTGGACTTCCTGGCTATTAAACCGGTCGCCATACATCGGCTTACCCAACTGTTATACAATTTCAACCGAGGGTTACACCTCCAAGATGATAATCTTATCCATTTTCAGGCAAAACAATTACTGATTGATATTGAACCGGATATTGTGACTGATCTGGATGGAGAATTGGGGCCGAGCTTCCCCTGGGAAATAAGCGTTTGCTCCAATGCTCTAAAAATATGGACACCATAAGGTGACAGGTCCACTATGCGGATGATAATTAGAACCCAAGGGCACTATCAGGAAAAGATTGTGCCCTTAAATTTGGACCTGATCAGCCTTCGTATGAACTATTTAAGAAATTTATTGACCCATTAATGGAATCTTGTTACAATAAAACCTAACGAACGGTAGTTAGCATATATTATAGAAGGAGTAAACATTGAAATGATTATTAAAACGAAAGAAAAGATTAAACAGATAGCTCTTTCTCTTTTTGCCCAAAAAGGCTATGAAGGCACCAGTATGAGCGATATAGCCGATGGAGTAGGGATTAACAAAGCTTCAATTTACAACCACTATAAAGGAAAGGAGGATGTATACTTAGCTGTTTATCAAGATGTAGCCAGTAAATATGAAAGATTGCTAAATCGCTTAATAAAAGAATCAGAGAATATGGAGATCCAAGATAAACTGCTGTATATGTTTAAAGAATATATTCTTTTCTATTATAAAGATTTGCATATTTCGTTATTTTGGACCCAGTCTTTGATTCTAACTCCACCGGAGATACGCAATAAATTATATATAGACATCTTGAAACGGGAAGAACCTTTTGAAAAGAAGATGTTAGAGATACTTGGGGAAGGAATGCAGCGAGGAATAATTCGCCGGGATATTCCTTCCAAGATGCTCGTCTCTTATCAAGCCATGCGGGATGGTCTGCTGCTCAGGATGAGGATAGTGCCTGAATTATCGGGGGAATGGATTGAGGTATTTTGGAAAGACTTCTGGCTGGGTATACAGGAAAGAAATGAGGGTAGTAATGATCGCGAAGGGGTTCGAGATGGCCTGAATCTCGAAAATGGTTTGAATCCGCAACCTTCAGTGGAAAGGATGTACACCTCCATATGCTTGATCTGTAAAAAAGAATTCGGGATTCCGTTTTCTGATTATCGCTACAAAGACATTAAATACAAACGCGATGCCCACCATGTCTGCGATGATTGCGGCAAGCTGGTGCAGAAAGAATGCCAGATAATGACCGGACTTTCTCCAGAAATGCTGGATATTTGGGAAAATCTCATGCGTTCTATGAAATAGTTTAACACTTAACGATTTTAAGCGGATATGAAAGGAGTATAGATACATGAAGAGTGCTAAGGAGTTTAAGCTCATTGAGTGCAGCGGTACACCTTATGAGATTGGTCGGCAATGGGGAGAAGGATGTTATGAGAGCATTTTGAAGGCTTCGGAGAACGCTTTTAACGGAATGAGTCTTATGTATCAAGCCAACAGGGAAGAAGTCATAGCCAAGGCTATCAAGTTTCTTCCCTTAGTTCAAGAGTTTGATCCATATCTGATTGATATTATGAGGGGGCAGGCTGACGCTACTGGGCTCAGCTTTGAAGAAATATTTACTCAGAAGTGTATGAATGAATTGACTTTTTACTACAACGGCAAAATTATAGGTTTATGTACCTCTTTCGCGGCAACTGGCAAGGCAACGGAAGACGGGAAAACGATCCTGGGCCAGAACATAGATTGGCTGGTTGGAGCCCCGATAGATTTATTGAAAATTAATCATTCCAATGGCCTCGTGCAGTTCATTTTAAGCTTTGCGAATTCCAGTGAGTGGACTTTTTCCTCAGCCGGGTTTGGCATGTGCGTCAATGCTACCTTAGGACGAGATTACTCATTTAATATTCCTTTAGCCTGTTACCTTCCCAGAGTGATGCGGCAGAATAATATCCACGATGCGTTGGACCTCCTAAAACAGATTGCACGCGGTCTGGGTTACTATCATCTGGCAGATGCAACCGGACAAATGTGTGGTATTGAGAGCATTCATAATGATTATGAAATCATCTATCCGGAAAAAGATATGCTGCTGCACTCCAATCATTATGTAACCGAACGTTTCCAAGCGGGTGATTCAGCCTCTGTATTTCAACCTGACAGCTACCCTCGCTTAGATAAGATGCGCAGCTTTATGAAACAGCATTATGGTCGCATAAATGCCAAAATAGCCATGGAAATCCTGGCTGACCACCATAATCATCCCAATTCTATATGCCGGCACATTGATCCCACCGTCCCAATTTCATCCGTAACACTTGCATCATTTATTATGTTACCGGCCGAAGGTGCGATATATATTGCTTGCGGTAACCCCTGCAAGTATGAGTATACCAGGTATGAATTTTAAGGACCTGTTTCTTTTATCATTTGCTTAGAGTTAATAAAGAGGTGATAAATATGTACACAACTATATGCTTGATCTGTAAAAAAGAATTTGCGATACCGTTTTCTGATTATCGGTATAAGGATATCAAATATAAACGCGATGTTCACCATTGCTGTGATAAGTGCGGCAAGATGGTTCAGGAGGAATGCCAGAAGATAACCGGGCTTACTCCAGAGATGATTGATATTTGGGATAAGGTTCTTTCCCAATACAACAAATTATAAATTACTGTGCTGATCAAGTGCATAAAACTCAAGATTATTAGGAGAAAACATTCATGTTTGTTTAGAAAACATACAAATACAGGCTGTCTTTTTAACTGACCAACACTGGCATTCATCTGGCTGGCCGGGCTATATCCCGGAATTAGGAGGCGGAAATTATGGAGAATTCTAATATCTCAAAGTCTAAAGCATATATAATGCCAACTATTATGATGTTGGGGCTGGGACTGGTTTTGTTTCTTCCCGCCGGCACCTTAAGGTACTGGCAAGCCTGGGTCTATTGGACTACGTTTTTAATCCCCACCCTTTTCATTACCGTCTATTTCTTCAAAAGAAGCCCCGAATTACTGGCCAGACGATGGCAGAGTAAAGACCAGGAAACGGTGAAGAAAATACCTGGTTTCTTAAACTTGTTTTTACTCTCTTATATAATCCCTGGTCTTGATTATCGATTTCATTGGTCAACGGTGCCGGTTTGGATGGTTATTGCGGCTAATTTCATGGCTTTCCTGGGCTACGTTTTTATCATCATGGTTTTTAGGGAAAACAGCTATGCATCAGGCAATATAAAGGTTGAAGAAGAGCAGTCGGTTATATCAACCGGTCCCTACGCCATCATACGCCATCCCATGTACACTGGACTATTGGCAATGGTGCTGTTTGCTCCTCTGGCTTTGGGTTCCTATTGGGCTGTCATACCTGCTCTCCTCCATATTCCATGGACGGTCATCAGGATAAGAAACGAAGAGGAATTATTGCTCCGTGAACTTCCCGGCTACCAGAATTATTGCACAAATACACCATACCGTTTAATACCATCGGTTTGGTAAAGGAAATTTGGTATGTACTGTGGGGCGAGTTCTATTATGAAGGCTTGAGGAAAGCATCTTCTACATGACAAAAAAGCAAGCTGAATGTTACTGGAAGACATTACTTTGCATGTCAGAAGGCGATGCAGATGCCTTTCTAATAATTAAAGGAGGAGGTTGTTGAATGAGTAAAAAAATCTTCATTACTCTGGGCATTTTAGTCCTGGCGATACTGATTTATAGTGTGTCAGCCTACCTCTAATACCGGCCTGGGCGGGATAAACCGGGGTTATAATGTTACCATCATCCCCGATGCAACAACAACTTCTTCTGATAAGTCCGAGAGTGAGATATTGGCTATGTACACGAAACACCCATATCTCCGCCATGTCGTCGGCACAGTTCCTGAGCCTTGATGACACAAAATAAATTGAGGCTGGAATGGATTTTTAGATAAAAGAAGGTACATCTGACTAAGCAACCGACCGACCGGTCGGTCATAATTGGAGAGAGGTGATGAGAGATTTTAATAGATCACAGGGGGAAAGTAGCTGTCATTACGGGAGCGGCGAGCGGGTTGGGGTTGGGGATAGCTCGGGCCTGTGCTGCTCGTGGGATGAAACTGGCATTAGCCGATATTCAAGCATCAGAACTTGACAGAATTACCAGAGAGATGCAAAAAGAAGGGTCGGACATATTGGCTCTGACCATTGATGTAGCTGATGTTGATAATATGGAATGGCTGGCCCACCGCGTTTATCAACGTTTTGGCGAAGTAAACTATTTGTTCAATAATGCCGGTGTACTTGGTAAAACCTCAATGCTTGATGCAATGTTAAAGGATTGGGAATGGATCATGGGGGTAAATATGTGGGGGGTTATTCATGGAATCAGAGCTTTTGTGCCGCGAATGATGGAAGGTGGAAAGGAGGGCCGCGTTATTAATATCGCTGGGGAAGCAGGATATTTATCCGGACCAGGATTGGGCATATACAGAATGACTAAACATGCCGTGGCGGCTTTATCGGAATCTTTGCATCATGAACTTACAATTATCGGGTCAAATATCAAGGTATCCGTTGTTTCTCCAGCCTTTATAAAAACCAGCATAATGGAATCGGAGAAGACCCGCCCGGCCCGACTGCAGAACATTGCCAGACTTTCAATGGACAATCCAGTGGAAGAGGCGATATTACGAAATTTTACCGAGCAGGTAAATAACGGACCGGAACCGGAAGCAATTGCAGAACTTATATGGGCTGGGATTGACAGCCAGAAGTTTTATATCTTTGCTCCCTCTCTTTCTGAGGATCTCATAACCCGTAAGGCCATACAAAGTCGGTTTGACGCTATTATAGCTGAGGATACTCCCGTTAATTCATTAACCGCATCGGAAATAGCTAACTTAACCGGACTAGATATAACAAGGTGAAGATGAAGGAAGGTTAAAATATGAGTTCATATGTTCTGGGTTTTGAGGAAATTGATAAAACAAAGCTTGCCATAGCCGGAGGCAAGGGCGCTAATCTGGGGGAACTGTCCAGGTTGGAAGGGATTAATGTACCATCGGGTTTTTGTGTTTCTACGCAAGCCTACAAAAGAATAATTGAGGAAAATAATGAATTTAACTATCTTCTGGATCAATTATCTCTTCTTGGGCCGGGCGACTTGGCAAAGATCAGCCAGATCAGCGCTAAGATCCGTGCGGTTATTGAAGAGACCGCTATCCCTCAAGAAATCGAAGAGCAAATCGCCTCACACATCACTTTGTTAGGCGATATGAACGCCTATGCCGTGCGTTCGAGCGCCACGGCCGAAGACCTGCCGTACGCCTCTTTTGCCGGCCAGCAGGATACGTATTTAAACGTCAAAGGGCGGGAGGCGATCCTGCAGAGCGTCAAAAAGTGCTGGGCTTCACTGTTTACCGACCGGGCCGTGATCTACCGCCTGCGAAACGGGTTCGACCACCGTCAGGTCTACCTGTCCGTGATCATTCAGCGCATGGTTTTCCCCGAGGCCTCGGGTGTCATGTTCACGGCTGATCCAGCCACGTCCAACCGGAAAGTGCTGTCCATCAACTCCTGCTTCGGGCTCGGCGAGGCCCTGGTCTCCGGCCTGGTCAATGCCGATCTCTTTACAGTGCGCGACGATAGAATAACCGATAAAGTGGTAGCCCACAAAAAATTGGGTGTTTACGCCCTGAGGGAAGGCGGCACAGAAACGCGGGGAATCGAATCTGAGCAGCAGCATATCCAGACGCTGACCGACGAACAGGTTTTACGGCTGGAGCAGATCGGCAGAAAGATCGAGGCATATTTTGCCTGCCCTCAGGATATTGAATGGTGTCTCTCCGGGGACAGGTTCTATATTGTTCAGAGCCGCCCGATCACCACACTATTCCCAATTCCGGAGGTAACCGATGGGAAGAACCATGTGTTCATATCGTTCGGCCACACGCAGATGATGACGGATGCCATCAAACCGTTGGGCTTCTTTTTCTTCAGCTCTTTTATGACGTGGATGCCTACGTTGCCCCAGGCAGGTGGGAGGCAATTCATCGATTACTCTGCCAGTTTTTCCTCGGCGGTTGGGCGAAAGGGTATGGTTTCTTGGGTTTCAGAAAATGGGGATCTCCTGATGGTCAACGCCCTGTCCAAAGTGATGCAGAGGAAGGATTTCCTTAAAACTCTGCCGCGCAAACTGCAGGGCACCAATAGCTTCGCCATGTTCAAAGGGGTGCTGCGCATAGGGTTTCATATGGTCAAGATTTCCCGGGCTAATGATGCAGCGCTCGTTCCCAAGCTGATCGAGCGCATCGATGCCCGGATCCGTGGCCTGCAAGCAAAGATCGCCGGTGTATCCGGCGACGAACTGTTTGACCTGATCTTGCAGGATAGACAGGAATTTATGGCGCACTTAGAACGGGAAGACGCCGCAGCGTTTATCATAGGCTCACAGGCGTTGAACTGGCTCAACAAGAATATGGCCAAGTGGTTGGGCGATGTGAAGGGGTGCGACGTGTTTTCCCAATCCGCAGCCCACAACATCACTTCCGAAATGGGTCTGGCGCTCCTGGATGTGGCGGATGTGGTCCGCCCATATCCGGCGGTGATCGCCTATCTGGAACAGGCTGACGATAACACCTTTTTGGAGGGCTTTGATGGGCTGCCTGGTGGCGGTGCGGTCCGCGACTCCATTCAGGCGTTCCTGGAGCAATACGGCATGCGCTGCCCCGGCGAAATCGACATTACCAGACCGCGCTGGAGCGAGCAGCCGACCGCCCTGGTACCGGCAATTCTTAGCAACGTCAAGAATCTGAAGCCTGGTTCGCATAAGACCAGGGTCGAACAGGGACGGCTGGAGGCGGAGCAGAAGGAGCGGGATCTCCTGGCCCGCCTGGAGCGATTGCCCGGAGGCAAACGGAAAGCCAGGAAAACCAGGAGAAAGATTAGCATTTTACGCAATTTTATCGGCTACCGGGAATATCCCAAGTATTTTTATGCCAGACACTGGCAGATCTATAAAGCGGCTTTGATGAGAGAGGCTGACATCCTGGTGCAAAAGGGTGTAATTAAAGACCGGGAGGATGTCTACTACTTATCGTTTGAGGAGTTCCGGGATGTCGTCCATTCCGGCCACCTTGATTATAGTATTATCGCCGCTAGAAAAGAGGAGTACGCAGCCTTCGAAAAGATGACGCCGCCGCGGGTGATGACATCCGAGGGCGAGATCATCTCCGGCGAGTACGATACCGTCGATATACCTCCGGGTGCCCTGGTGGGCATGCCCGCATCCTCAGGCGTCATTGAGGGGCGCGCCCGTATTGTTTTAAAGATAGAGGATGCCAACCTGGAAGACGGCGATATCCTGGTAACCACATTCACCGATCCCAGTTGGACGCCGCTGTTTCTATCCGTCAGGGGTTTGGTGGCGGAAGCGGGCGGTTTGATGAGCCATGGGTCCACCATTGCCCGCGAGTACGGACTGCCGGCGGTTGTCGCCGTGGAAAACGCCACCAGGTTGATTGAAGACGGGCAAAGAATCCGGGTGAACGGCACCCGTGGGTACGTGGAAATGCTGTAGTGTCTTCCACCAGGCGCAGTAGCTCATGCCGATGGCATTTACAGTTAAACTATTTAGTTCGAACTGAAAAAGTCTCTTAAAAATGAATCCAACCCGCCGCTTAAGAAGCGGTGGACTGCTCAGCGAAGTTCAAGCATGATCAGGGAAGGGATTCCTGTGTAGGCAAAAAGGAGGAACGATTATGAAGAGCATTAAGGAATATAAGGTGGTTGAGTGCAGTGGTACTCCTTATAAGATCGGGCAGCAGTGGGGAGAAGGCTGCAAGGAAAGCATTTTTCATGGGTTAGAAAATCTTTTTAATGGTATGGCCTTCATGTATAAAGTCTCCAAGGAAGAGGTTATCTCTAAGGCGATGAAGTTTCTTCCCCTGGTTCAGGATTATGACCCCTATCTTATCGAAATTCTGAAAGGCAAGGCCGCAGGTGCCGGGGTCGGTTTTGAAGAAATTTTCACCCAGAAGTGCGGTCATGAGTTGCTTTTTTATTACACCAACATGGCCGGTTATTGCACCTCTTTCGCGCTCACCGGAGAAGCAACCCGAGACGGCAAAACTCTCCTGGGGCAAAACTTTGATTTAGTGCCTGGAACCCCTATCGACCTGGTCAAAATTTATCACTCCGATGGCTTGACGCAGTTGATTATGAGCATAGCGAACTCTGCTGAAATTACCTTAACATCTGCCGGGTTGGGTATGTGTCTCAATGCTACGATAAGTCAGGATTACGCTTTCAACCTTCCCTCTGCATGTTATATGCCTAAAGTAATGAGACAGAAAAATATTCATGATGCAGTCGATATTTTAAAAGAGGTGGCCGGTGGTGCCTGTTATCATGTTTTGGCCGATGCAAAAGGAGAAATGTTCGGCATTGAAAGTATCAGCAATGATTATGAAATCTTGTATCCCAATAAAAACATGATATTGCATACCAATCATTATCTTACCGAGCGTTTTAAAAAGGGTGATACGGCACCCACATTCATTCCGAACAGCTATCCCCGTCTGGAAAGAATTAAGACTCTGATGAACCAACATTATGGTCGGATTAACCCGGAAATAATTATGGAAATCATGGCCGACCACGCTAACCGTCCCAACTCACTCTGTCAGCACGTCGACCCCGCCGGTCAGGTTCCCATTGCATCGATCATGTCATTTATTATGGTTCCTGAGGAAGGGACCATTTATATAGCCTGGGGCAATCCCTGCGAGTATGAATTTGTCCGCTATGTGATTTAACGCATAAGGTCTCCGTTACCGAAGCGTTTAATCAAGTAGCTGTAATGGAAGAAAGGGGTTTTTAAGGAAATGATTAATGAAGTAAACCTAATAGAGAATGAGATTCCGAATATATTACCGGTTAATGGCCATGATCGATTTGAATATATTCTGAAGTACGAAATACAAGCAGTCACGACATTTGATCAACATTTGGATGCCGATATCCTAAAAAGGGCGGTTAGATTATCTTTGGATGCCGAACCGGTCATGGGCTGCCAGTTTATTGCAGATGACAAGCAGCCCTACTGGCAGCGCTTTGAAAGTCCAGACGAAATGCAATGGTTTGAGTTTGTGCAAGAGGATGATAAGCAAGAGGCCACCCAGCAATTTTTAAAAAGCAACTTCGCTTTCGACGGGCAGCAGGTCAATGTGCGGTTAATCCGAACTGAAGAGGGCGACACCATTTGTGTAAAGATAAGTCATGCCTGTTCAGACTCAGCCGGTCTGAAAGAATATTTGGATTTGTTGGCTGGGATCTATTCGAACCTCCAGGAGGACTCTGGTTTTAAGCCTAAACCCAATCAGGGCCGCAGAGACCAGAAACATTATTTTGATGCACTGGGCGTTAAGGAGCCATTGGCGCTATTTGACCCCCAGGCTCAAGGTTTACCACCTACCTGGGCCTTTCCCCATCATGGTGTTGAGAAAAAGGAAATGCATATAGCCATGCGCCGTTTTAGGGATGAGGCTTTCGATAGGATCGTGAACTTCGGTAAAAATCGCAAGGTGACCATCACTACTGTAATTCTAACCGCGCTGTATAGAAGTATGTTTGAACTGCTCAAACCTCCAATTGAAGAGGAAATGGGGATTTGCGTCACTGTTGATTTACGCAAGGCTTTTAGAGGCAGCCCGGATCAAGCAATATGCAATCTATCGGTAGGCATTTACCCCAGAATAACCAGGGTGGAAGAAGAAACCTTTTCAGAAACCCTGAAGAGAGTATCCAGTTCGATTGAAGTATTAAAAAATGATCAAGCCGGATTATCGGATGCGATTGGGTTAGAAGTATGGGGTTTTATTGATTATTCTCAAACGCTTAACCAAATGCAGGCAATCATACAGTGGACTGTTGAAACAGATAAAAGCCACCCTCTTTTGTCTAACGTGGGGGTCATTAATCCTTTACAGTTTGGGCAGATCGTCGCCACTGACGCGTATATTGTTACCCCAATAGTTCTTCCACCTGGTTTTATGCTGGGTGTGAGCACTTACAATAGAACCTTGACGTTAGAAGTAAGTTTTTATGAACCTTCTCATAGGAAAGAAGAAGTAGAAGCATTTATGGATTTAATGGAGAGGGAATTAAGCTCTCTGTAAAGATATGAAATGGTAAGGGTTTCATATGCTTAAGGAAATCCTGATTACGTTGGTATTAATAAGAAAGGGGTTTTTAGAAAAATGGAAGCGGGTATATTGAAAGATGGGATTCCCACCATACTACCGGTAACTGGAATTGATAGAATCTTATATTTGCTCAAGTACGGATACTACAATATGCAAATACAGGCGGTCATTTCATTCGATCAACACTTGGATGCAGATGTTCTGAAAAAAGCGGTTAGATTATCTTTGGATGCTGAACCGGTATTGCGATGCCAGTTTGTTGAAAATGATAAACAACCTTATTGGCAACCCTTTGAAAATCCAGACGAAATCCAGTGGTTTGAGTTTGTGCAAAATGATAGTAAACAGGCGGCAATTGAACGGTTTTTGAAAAGCCCATTTTATTGTGAAGAGCAGATGCTGTGTGTAAGGCTAATTCGGGTCAATGATAATGATACCCTTTGTGTGAAAATCTCTCATGCCTGTTCTGACGGTGGAGGGCTTAAGCAATATTTGCAGTTACTGGCCGAAATATACTCAAGCTTACTAAAGGACTCCCGTTATAAACCTGAGCCGAATACCAAGCGCCGACTGGACCAGAAGAGTTATTTCGAGGCGCTGGGTATTAAGGATCCACTGGCATTACTGGAGCCCAATGCCCAGCCTCTGCGCGCTACCTGGGCCTTTCCCTGTTACGGTGTTGAATCAAAGGAAATGTATATTTCCATGCGCCGTTTTGGTGATGAATCCTTCGATAGAATTAAAGCATTTGGCAAATCTCATGCAGTAACCATCAATACTATAATTCTAACCTCATTTTATAGAAGTATGTTTCAACTATTGAACCCACCGGCCGGAGATGATCGGGAGATCGATATACCCATGGATTTGCGGAGGTCTTTCAAAACCGATCCGTCTCGGGATATTTGCAACCTGTCGGTAACGACAACTTCAAGAATCTACCGTGTGGAGGAAGAATCATTTCTGGGGACATTGGATAGGGTGTCCAAGTCTATTGATGAATTAAGGCATGCTCAAGCAGAATTGTCTCAAGCCGTGATAATTGAAGCACAAGAGGCCATAGAATATTCACAACTAAGTGCTTTTTTCCAAGCAGCCAGGCCCCAAATATTAAAAACTGGTAAGCTTTCTCCAACCTTAACTAATATGGGGATCATCCTTCCATTGCAGTTTGGACAAATCACTGCCGATGATGCTTATCTTGTTCCAACAACTATTTATGCACCCGGTTTTTTACTGGGGGTCAGTACCTACAATAGAACCCTGACCCTGTTAGTCATTTATTGTGAGCCATCACACAAGACCGAAGATGTTAATGCGTTGATGGACTTCATGGTAGATGAGTTAAATTCACTGTAACTGCCTGCTTTAGTAAGGGAGAAAGAACCCGTAGGTCTAAATAACAGGATATTTACCATATGTTCGTAGTTAACGGTCATGATACGTTCGAAGGGTCAAACATTTAAGGAGGATAAATTGTACACCTCGTCTAAATGGCGTTATTTGAATTAAGAGGCAGAAAATATTATCTAATATGGAGATCATTAGTCCATTGCAGTTTGGCCATATCGTTGCCAATGATGATGGAGGTCAGAATAGTGAATAGATGGGATGTTTCGAAGTTTGACAGAGAATTGGCTACTTACCTTGCAGCATATGCTGTTTGTGCTGATGACGTGGAGAAATTTATCGTTATGAATTATAATCGCTTGCCGTTATATTACAGCAATAGATATTGTCATTTAAACGATATAAGTGAACGCTACGAAGAACATGATGTAAAAGGGGTTAAGCTTGTGAAAGTATCAATAGATGACATTATAGGCCAAGGGTGGGTTTTTAAGGGAAGTATTACTCCACACACGAAAACATTGGCTAATCTTATCATCGGTTACTTGACAACTCCAGATGCACTTTTCATCCAAGCCATTTTTGCAATGCAGCTACCGAACGGTAAATATTTTGTAAATGACGGCAATCATCGTATTTATGCAGCTTTTTTATTGGGAATTCATGAATTAAAACTGGAGGTTGATAAATATGCAATAGAGAAATATGTGAGTTAAAATGACGGTATTTTAATTGGAAACGGGGGAATATTTTTGCATTGGCTTAAAATAATCCTGATCGCATTGGGTGTTGTGGTTATTACAAGCGTTGCACTAGGTTCAATAAACTATGTCTGGATGGGCCTCCCAACAAAAGGCCCCAAGATCTCGCAATACCCGGCACCGCAGGCTGCTTTACTAGTCGTGGATATTCAGGAGGACATAACCGGTCCGGCGTCCAAGATGCTTAATAGCTCCAAGTCGGAGACTTTGATATCCACAGTAAACCAGATGATCGAAACATCTAACTCACGTAAAATGCCAGTTATCTATATCGGTCAGGAATTCAATGATGATTCTATTTCCCGGACTTTATTAGGTAATACACTTATAAAGGGCCAACCCGGAACTAAATTGGATTCAAGGTTGAGAATGGTCAACTCTATATATTTCCCCAAGCTCCGTTCCGATGCATTTTCCAACCCTGACCTTGAAGAATACCTGGTTGAAAACCAGATCCAAAAGATTTATGTAGTCGGAGCTGATGCCGTATATTGCGCCTACAAGACGGCGCTAGGCGGAGTTAATAGAGGCTACGATGTCACCATAATCCCCGATGCCACCGCGACTAAAACGAATAAATCTTCTGAGGAAATTATCAAAATGTATGAAAAAGACAAAATTACGGTCATGTCATCCAGTGAATTCTTAAGTACTCAACCATAATTATATTTATAAAGAGAAAGGAGCTATTTTAATGAGTGATTTTAATTATGATTCATACTGCGGTTTATATTGTGGGGCATGCTCGATTATAAAGGCATACCAGACAGGAACCAAGGACCCCTTCGCCTGCTTTTGGAGCGATGAAGCAGGCGCGGAATTAAAATGTCACGGTTGTAAAACGGATAAGGTCTTTCAAGGTGCTGCCGAGTTTGGAGGTTGTTCGAGGTGTGCCATTAGAGCCTGTGCCAGGGAAAAAGGGGTTGAACGCTGCCTCAATTGTTCTGATTTTCCCTGTCAGATTTTTAACCCGGATACAGATATGGCAAAATACCTAATCGATAAACTACCCCATATGAGCGTAATTGCAGATAATTTACAAACGATTTTGAATGAGGGAGCAAGCCGCTGGCTTGAACAGCAGGAAGCCCAATGGAAATGTCCCGATTGCGCAACCGACTATACATGGTATGCCACTCACTGCACCAATTGCGGCAAGGACTTGGGAGACATCAAGCCTTACAGGAACACTTTCGACAAAAGTATCTTTGAACTGATGGCAATGCCTCACCAGGATGACCTATATAAAAAGGAGGTTGTTTTTAAGATTGGGGGAATGGAGACGGTCAAAATCCAAAAAAACATCGTCTATAGTGTTGACCAGGGAGAACTGCATTTAGATTTATATTTACCAAAAGATTCATTGCCAGAGAAAAAACTTCCGGTTGTAGTACTTATACACGGTGATACACCGATACCAAACATGAAAGAATCTGGATCATTCACTTCTTTAGCTCGAATAGTGGCAGCTTCAGGGATGGCAGCAGTGTCCTTTAACCATAGGGCGCTGGTGCAGGGGAGCCAGATAAAAGATGTAATCGCTGATATAGAGAATCTTATATCGTTTTTAATCAATAATGCTGACGAACTGGGCATAGAGAAAAACGGCATAGCAATTTGGTCATTTTCTTCGGGTGTTCCTTTCGGCTTATATGCGGGTATGCATGATAGTCACGAATATATCAAATGCATGGTAGCCTACTACGGTTTTGGCGACTTCAATTCATATTGTACTTTGATAGGCAGAGCCGATGATCAGGCTGAGCAATATTCCCTTATTGACCTATTAGGTCAAAACTCAAATAAGTTAGCCCCGATGTTTATTGCCAGAGCCGGTATCGATCAGATTCCTGGAATTCTTAACTCATTGGACAGATTTATCGAGGCGGCACTTAAAAATAATATACAGCTGGATGTCTATAATCATTCGACCGGGGTGCATGCTTTCGATTTATTTAATGATGATTTCAGAACTCGCGAAATTGTAGAGAAAACCTTGGAGTTTTTACGGCTGCATTTGTCTGCTCTTTAAGATTGCTGCTTTTTTTTAAGCACCTTTACTGCAAATAAGACATTTGGTTATAATAATCTAAAGTTAATAAATATATTGTGAGGTACTAGACAATGAAGAAGAATGTTTATACTATTTTAGCCGTACTCATAGTTTTAGCGGGAGTATGCGCGTGGTCGGCGGGGTGCAATAAAGCTCCTGCAAGCAAAGATACCACTCCCAAGCGAACTGCAAATACTGATATTGCTCCATCTTCGGTTGCGCAGCGCAATAATATGTATCCAAGCCCGCCGCCCATGAGTATTGATAAAAGCAAACCATACAACGCGGTTGTCACAACCAGTCTGGGAACATTTAAAATCAAGCTGCTAGGCAATGACGCACCGGTAACCGTAAACAATTTTGTGTTCTTGGCCAACCAAGGCTTTTATAATGGAATCACTTTTCATCGTATCATGAAAGATTTTATGATCCAGACCGGTGATCCACTGGGCAGTGGTATAGGAGGTCCAGGATACAAATTTAAAGATGAATTGCCCAATAAATTAACGTATGGTCCGGGTATTGTTGCCATGGCCAACAGTGGTCCCAACACCAATGGGAGTCAATTCTTTATTTGCACCGGAGATCAATCCAAGAATCTGAATAGCTCTCCTAATTATACAATTTTCGGCCAAGTGGTTGAGGGAATCGATGTAGTTCAAAAAATAGCCGCAGTGCCGGTTGGGGCCGACGCTAGAGGTGAAAAAAGCAAGCCAGCCAATAATGTATTAATTCAGGAAATAACTATTACCGAGCAGTAGGAAGTAGGGGTGTATAGTCTCAAGATATGGTGTAAGTATTTTCAGTGCGAGAATAATTACACCTTTTTTACGTTGACCTTTTTTCCTTTTATAGGCATTGCCTGCAGTGCTTCAAGGACAAGGCTGCCTTTGTTAGCTAGAATATCTACATAGGTAAAGTTATCCTGCACATCGATAATCCCAATATCACTAGGACGTATGCCCTCAATATTGCTTAGTGCGCCGAGGATATCGCCGGGTCGCATTTTCTTTTTCTTGCCAGCATTAATCCTGATTCTCGTGATTTCAGTATTTAATTCAGCCCGGCGGTCACGCGCAGGCATTGATCTTAATGAATCTCCTGCTTGTAATAGGGCCATGCTTTGCCTAACTTCTTCAAATGAGGGAGGTGTTTTTTCTGGGATTTGATAGCCCACATAGTCCTCAATCTCATGCAGCATTTTCATTTCACTTGCGGAAACTAGGGTAATTGCGACCCCGGCATTGTCTATTCGTCCCGTCCGCCCAATGCGATGAACGTATTTCTCTTTTTCGAACGGAATATCGTAATTAATAACCAGGCTAAGCTCTTCAAGGTCGATTCCTCTGCCAGCCACGTCGGTAGCAATGAGAAATGGAAATTCCCCATTCTTAAAACTCTGCATCGTCGCAAGACGATCCCTTTGGTCCATGCCGCCATGCAAGCCCCAGCAACTATATCCGTGCGCCTTCATCCGCCGGCATAATAGTTCCACATTTTCTCTGGTATGACAGAAGACAATACAACCATCCGGTCTTTGTGTACAGATGATTTGAGTCAAGAGATCGAATTTGCCTTCCTCTTCGATGGCATAATAAAATTGCTCAATTCTTGCCCTAGTAGGATTTTGAGAAACTACGTCAATCCTCTTGGGGGTGCGCATGTATTGACGGCATATTTTTTCAATCGCCTCAGGCATAGTAGCGGAAAATAACATCGTTATCCGACCGAGCGGAATAATTTTAAGAATGGCTTCTACCTGATCGATAAAGCCCATGTTAAGCATTTCATCGGCCTCATCAAGCACCAAGTACTTTATCTCGGCTAAGCTCACATTGCCTCTCTGCAGGTGGTCTAATATCCTTCCCGGGGTGGCCACAATGATATGAACCCGTTGGCGAAGCTGACTTTTTTGCATATAAATGGGCTGCTGCCCATATATGGCGGCAACCCGGATGCGATTAAACCGACCAATATTGGCTATGTCCTCTTGGACTTGTACCGCTAACTCCCGTGTTGGGGTTAACACTAATGCCTGGGGATTCCTTTGTTCTAAAACGATTTTATCACTAATCGGTATAGCAAAAGCAGCCGTCTTGCCACTGCCAGTTTGGGCTTGGACGATGAGATCCCTACCCGCCAAGGCATGAGGGAGAACCTGTTCCTGGACCTCGGTGGGAGTTTCATAGCCCAGTTTATCCAAGGCTTGCACTATTTCTTCGGAAAGACCATACTGCTTAAAATTTATCTTATTCATTTCATGAAAACCTCATATCTTCTAAAATACTATAGGGGTCACTTATGCTCTACTAATACTACCATTATCTACGTGTCAGTAGGGGAATGAGATATCTGCCTTTATAGCATCATCTTTAAAAGCTATAATTAAGTAATGAAATTGCCGAAGAGATACACCCACTTTTCAGGAGGGGAATTATGAACAAGAGACTATTGCCTCTTATGATTGTGCTGATCTTATTACTGGTGTCTTCCGGTTGTGATAGAAGTACTCCAAAGGCCGCCGCCCCTGAAAACCCTGCGCCGGAACCTTCGATAAGTGCTTCAGCCGACACCGATGAGACCTCGTTGGTTTCGATAGGGCCGCCAGTAAAGGAAATATATGATCCTAACCAACCGCAGCAGAGTAATCAAATGGTTTATGTTACTACCGATGCCGGGCTCAATTATCACCGGGTCGGCTGCAAATATTTATCTAAAGGCAAGATCGCATTGAGTATAGATGAAGCTAAAGAAGAGGGATACACTCCATGCCCTCTCTGTAAGCCACCCCAATAATCCAGCCATATCCTTAGAGCAAACTTCATAGATTGTGAAAGCAGGCAGTGAAAATCTTACTCAGTAACTCACGGCCTGCTTTTTGTTGGGCCAATCCTTAGCATTTTATTCGTATATAAGATAATAGAAAAATACTCGCCATATATTGCCAAATAGATAAACACAATATATTTATTCCAGCGCATATATATACATATAACAACAATAATGGTTAGGTTCACCTGAGTTCAACTGAGTTTGAAAGGGGACGTTGTAATATGTCTTTTGATTTTCAGGATCTGATAAGAAAAGATCGTGATTCCAAGCAATATGAACCATTTGAGGGAAGTTTCTTGGAATATCTAAGTTTAATCAAAAACAATCCGGAATTACCCATCCTGGCTCACGAGCGCATGTATAAACTTATCGTCAGTTTAGGCTTTGAAGCAATTAAAACTGAGGATAATCAACGTTTGAAAAGAATATACGGGAAAGAAACTATCAAGAAATACAAATTCTTTGAAAATGAATTCTATGGTATCGACAAAACCATAATGGAGATAGTTCGCTATTTACATTCTGCTGCCATGCGGGGGGAAGAATCCCGACAGGTACTCTATATGGTTGGTCCGGTTGGGTCAGGTAAATCCTCATTAATGGAAAGCTTGAAAAGAGCTTTAGAACAGCATCCTCCTATATTTGCCCTTAAAGACTGTCCCATGCGCGAAGAACCGCTGCACCTGATTCCCAAACACCTTAGAGCCGAGTTTGCTGAACTTTTAGGAGTCAACATCGAAGGCGATTTATGCCCTGCCTGTCGCTATAGATTAATTAATGATTATAAAGGGGAATATGAAAAATTCAGAGTAGTAAACAGCGGTTATTCTATCCGCTCCCGCAAAGGTATAGCTGTAGTACCCCCGGTTGATCCCAATAATCAGGACACATCTGTTTTGGTCGGATCAGTAGATATATCTAAAATGGATTTATATCCAGAAGATGATCCTCGGGTTTTGTCGTTAAACGGGGCTTTCAATGCGGGTAACCGAGGACTGGTAGAGTTCATTGAGATCTTCAAAAATGATGTTGAATACTTGCATACCATACTAACCGCTACGCAGGAGAAATCCATTCCCTCACCCGGTAAAAACTCCATGATATATTTTGATGGCATAATACTGGCGCACTCTAATGAATCGGAATGGAATAAATTTAAATCAGACCATACCAATGAAGCCATCCTGGATCGAATAGTTAAGATTGAAGTCCCTTATTGTCTGGAGTTAGATGAAGAGGTTAAAATCTACCAAAAGATATTGAAAAGAAGCAACTTCAAAGCTCATATTGCACCTCATACTATTGAAATGGCTTCCATATTCGCCATAATAAGCCGCCTAACCCGTTCAGCCAAAGTGGATATTGTAAGTAAAATGCATATTTATAATGGGGAAGAAGTCTTACAAAAGGATGCCACCCAAAGGATTGATATAAAAGAATTAAGAGAAGAGGCAGGCAGAGAGGGCTTCCTCGGGATTAGTACCCGATTTATAATGAAGGCTATTGATAATGCGTTTTCGGAATCCGAACACGATTGTATAAATCCGATCATTCTCTTGGAGTCAATTACTAAGTCGGTCAAGGCCAGCGATTTTGGTGAAGAGGAAAAGAAGAGGCTGCTCGGATATTTACAGGACGTTGTAAAAAAAGAATATAACCGGATTCTGGAGAAGGAGGTTACTAAGGCCTTTATTCATGGTTATCGGGAACAAGCCGAATCACTCTTTAATAATTATTTAGATCATGCCGAAGCATTCGTGAACAAAGTGAAAATTAAGGACATAAATACCGGTGAAGAGCTGGATCCCGACGAAATATTTTTAGAATCAATTGAGGCCCAGCTTGGTTTAACCGGGAATGCAGCTCGTGGGTTCCGGCATGATGTAACCGCTTATATGTTTTCACTTTTAAGAAGCAATAAAAAAATTGAATATGGCAGTTATGAACCTCTTAAGGAAGCGATAGAGAAAAAACTTACTTCTTCAGTCCGAGAATTATCTCGTATTATTACCAAGGCTAGGGTTAGAGATGATGAACAAGGGGAGAAGTACAATCTAATGCTTGAAGAAATGAAAAGTAATGGATATTGTGAGCATTGCTGCAACGTGATTCTAAAATATGCAGCTAACAATTTGTGGAAAGACTGAATATAGTGGATAACCGTCATTCTGAACGAAGAAGCAACCTTAGTTCACGACGGGGTAAAGATCCTTCGCTAACGCTCAGAATGACATAAAGCGAACTTATAAGTGTCATTCTGAACGAAGTGAAGAATCTTAGTTTACGACGAAGGAAAAAGATCCTTCGCTGACGCTCAGGATGACATTAAATAAATGCCCAAACTGGGAGTGATATATATGGCTATTTTCCGTGATTACGATGGTGGCGGCAGAGATAGAAGTTCGGAAGACCGAAGACGTCACCGCCAGCTGGTGGAGGATTCTATTAAGAAAAATATCGGCAATATAATTGCCGAGGAGAGCATCATAGGGAAAAGCAAGGATAAGATTATCAAAGTCCCTATAAGGGGACTCAAGGAATACCAGTTTATTTATGGCACCAACCGCCCAGGAGTTGTGCCCGGTACTGGTGATGAAAAACGCGGTGATAGGTTTAAGGAGGCAGCGGGCTCAAAAGGGCAAGGTATTGGTGAGGGAGCAGGTAATGCTGAAGGGGATGATTATTATGAAACCGATATAACCCTCGAAGACCTGATCCAATACCTGTTTGAAGATCTGGAACTTCCCTATATGGAGAAGAAGAGGTTTTCCTATATCGAAACAGAGAAGACCAATAAACGATGGGGGATTCAAAGGAAGGGGATTCCTCCCCGATTATCCAAGAAACGCTCTATGCAGGAAAAAATTAAGCGGCAGAAAACCATGGAAAGATCATATCGAGAACTGGATATGGAAATTGATGAGGAAAGATTCCCCTTTCGTGAGGAGGACTTACGCTATCATAAGATTAAGGATGAGCTGCGTCCTCAATCCAATGCGGTTGTGATTTGTATGATGGATAATTCTGGTTCAATGTATCAAAACAAAAAGTTTTTGGCACGCAGCTTTTTCTTTCTTCTGTACCAATTTGTCAAATACAGATATGTAAATGTGGAACTGGTATTCATTAATCATACAACTACGGCCCAAGAAGTTAATGAAGATGACTTCTTTCATCGAGGTGAATCAGGTGGCACCTATATTAGCAGTGCCTATGAAAAAGCCTTGGAAATCATCCGTGAACGCTATAGCCCGGAAATATGGAATATATATGCATTCCATTGCAGTGATGGTGATAATTGGGAAAATGATACCCCCAAAGCTATTGCCAAGGCTAACGAATTATGTTCCCAATGTAATTTATTCGGCTATGGTGAGATCAGTTTGATAGTTGGTTCGTATTATACCTCGGCTAGTATGATAGAGAAATTCAAAACCAATATCAAAGCTGATAATTTTATTGCTGTGTCTATTGATGATAAAGAAGATATCTGGCCCGCCTTTCGGCAGCTCTTAACCGTTACGGATAAGGAGTGATTAAGCTGGTAGACTACACAATGGCAGATTTGGAGTATTATAACCTCATTATCGAGGAGGCCGTCGACGAATTTGGGCTGGATTGTTATCCCCAGGAATTTGAAATATGTAATTATGAGGACATGCTTAGCTACGAGGCTTATTCAGGCATGCCTTCCCGTTATCCGCATTGGAGTTTTGGCAAAGCCTGGGAGAGAAAAAGGACTTTTTATCGTTACAATTTGACTGGTTTGCCTTACGAAATGGTAATTAACTCAAATCCTTGTCTAGCTTATTTAATGAAAGAAAACACACTGGCACTGCAGGTTCTTACCATTGCGCATGTATATGGACATAACGATTTTTTTAAAAACAACCGCTTATTTAAAGATGGAACCCGGGCTGAATATGCGCCTGAAATGTTCAAATCTCACGCTAACCGTATCAGTGATTATATAGGTGATCCCAGTATTGGTTATGCAAGGGTAGAGCGAATTCTTGATGCCGCTCACGCATTGCGTTTTCAAGTTTATCGCACTACCAATGAAAAACATCTATCTCCAGACGAAACGAAGAATTTTCTAATGGATAAGTACTATCGGTCAGATAAAACTGAAAAGCAAATATTAAATGATAAAAAAGGGGAGGGAGCACCTGATTGGAATAAAATCCCCCTGGAACCCGAGGAGGATATTCTCCTTTTTTTGATGCATTATTCACATTTGGCCGAATGGGAGAAAGATATTATCAACATCGTTAGATCAGAAGTACAATATTTTATTCCGCAAATGGAAAGCAAAATAATGAATGAGGGATGGGCTAGTTTTTGGCATTATAGAATTCTAAATCATTTGAAATTGCCACAATCGCTGCATCTCGAGTTTATTAAGCGACATAATCAAGTTATTGCTTGGCATCCGGGTTCATTAAATCCATACCACTTGGGCTTCAAAATATTCACCAAACTAGATAGCGAATCAGAAGATAAACGAAGAATATTTCATATCAGAGAACAGGAACGGGATGTTTCGTTCCTCCGTCGTTATCTGGATGAAGAACTGTGCCGTGAGTTAAATCTGTTTGAATTCCAGAAAGAAGATCGTGATTATGTTGTTAGCGAGGTTGCTGATGAGACGGGATGGAAAAGAGTACGGGATACGCTGGCCATGAGTGTGGGTATGAATAGTGTGCCAATAATTAAAGTTAAGGAAATTGGCTCGGGAAATATTTTGATTTTGGAACAGGAATGGGATGGCCGGGAATTATTAATTAATTATGCACATCAAACCCTAAAATATATTGCGCGCTTATGGGGGAATACAGTAAGACTTCGTATAAAAACCGAGGGAGTCTATCAATTATTGGAATCTGATGGAAATTAATTCTGGCATTTTCGTATAAACGAGCGGCAATAAATGCCGCTCGTTCCGAATTATTGGGTTAGTATTGAGTATATATATACAAATCGAGTGGCATGCTCCTGTTCGTCAGTAATGATTCTAAATAACCTATCTCTTTGAGATCTTGATTTAAGCATTGACCGAATTTCCCTGTACAGCTCTACTGCTGCCAACTCACCATCAATACTGGTTTTAACATTGCATATGAGAGTTGGGGCAAGTTTTACTGGCGGTCTAACAACATCAATCCATTTTCCGGTTAATTCAAAATAAATTCGCCTAAACATTTTGTAATGAATACCTTCGTCGACAAAGGCAAATCGTATTTGATTACGGATTAATGCGCTTTTTGTCATTCCCATCATAAGTTTGTATTTTTTCCTATCATGTTTTTCATCTTTCATAGCCTCGATAATCAAATTCAGCAATTTCTGACTAGCCATTTTATCACCGCCTTTCCATAATAAATGAGACTTCGTAACATATTATGGTAATGGTGTAATAACTGTTACTGGGCAGGTGATTTATGACAACTATCAGTAGGAATATAATCCGTATTTGTTTGACCTTTCAGCAGGTTACAGTTACGCTTCCATTATTCACCACGATCTCGATAACACTAACTGCATTATTGCTCGTAATGTAGTGCCAATATTTCTAGAAGCAGATGTTTCCTTCTTAACAGTAAGAGTGGTTTTAGCCTTAAGATGGTTGAAAACAAACTTTCTTTGAATCCAGTAGCTTGCCGAAAACAAAATGATTTCTGTTATCAACTTAGCAGCCACTAACGGAACCCCAATTAGGTTTACCAAGTTAGACAAAATCAAATAATTGCAGCCCAGAAGTACAACCACCAAGGTATAATACCGGAATAATGAATATACGCTTTTATTGGAGCCATTATTAAAAACTAAATACTTGTTGCATATAAAGTTGAACATGGAACTGCCTGAGCGGGCTCCAACGACCGATACCAACAGATTGCCAGTTATTCCTTGTAAGACCAGCAGCAGTATAAAATCTAAGGCAGCCGATAAGATAGATGAGCCGCTGAATTTAATAATAGGCAAATATACGCGCATGGAATCGATCACTGGTCGGAAGTGAGATGATTTGTTATTATTCTCATAAATTGTGGTGATAGGTATTTCACAAATTGGATAGCCGGCCCGCTGCGCATCGAGTAGTACTTTTAACTCATATTCAAAGCGGTTGCCAGATACCTGGGAAAGCCATCTAAACATTTCTGCCGGATACCCCCGCAGACCGGTTTGCGTATCACTGATTTTACAGCCGGTGGCAAAAGAAAAAATAACTCTGGTAATGGTATTGCCCAACTGGCTGCGCCAGGGGACCTTACCTACAAATTCCCTAGTCCCCAATACAATGTGGGTGCCTTGAGTTTTGGTCACTTCAACAACCTTCATAATGTCATCAACGGTGTGCTGACCGTCACAGTCTGCGCAGACAACGCCTTCTTCCTCTCCATGTGCCTCGATGTATCGAAGTCCGGTTTTCAGAGCAGCACCTTTCCCCAGGTTGGAACTGTGATGCAAAACGATACAACCCATTTGTTCTGCAGAGGTGAATCTACCTTGAAAAGCCTTGCCGCTGCCATCATCGACTATCACGATTTCATCCTGCGTTCTTTTTTGCAGCCTTGCAACTAAATCAAGCATTTTTTCGCCAGGTTCATAAGCTGGTATTAATATTTTCATAATTATCACATCCAGACATCCTATTTAATATAGAGGATGTCACTGGTACCCCTTTCTTGATTTTTGCCTAGCGGATCGTTTACGACCCTACCGTTGAAATACATTATTGAGGAGCCGCCGCCGTCAAGATTATAGGCCTCGGTGCACCCCAGATCGGCAAATACGGTGGCGAACTGATCAAGTGTCATGCCCTTGCTATATCCATTCGAGCGGCCGTCCACCACAATGAAAACGAAATGGTTGGGTGCAATGATTCCTATCCCGGTACGCGGATTGGAACCCTGGATGGAATGATTGCCAAAATTTGTGTCAATCTCGACCTTGCCAAGATTAGTGATTTCTTCACCGTTAGTTACCAGTGCCGGTCCAAAAGAGAGTGTTTGGACCACACCATCGGCAAGTAATGCTTGAGCGTCCGTTTGGGTTTCGTCGTAAACCTTCATGTCGCCGTTGGCATAGATCGCCAATCCGATCCGGGCGGGTGAGTTACGGTAAATTACTCCGTTGCGAATGAGAATGCCGTTATTACGAAAGCCATAGTAGTCGCCGTTAATTGCAAAAATAGCATCATTATCCTCGGCAATCTGTGAAGTGTATTCGATGATATTTGTGCCAAACTGGTCCTTGGCAAAAGCCGACTGCAGGCTGCTGGCATCTTCTAATACAACGTCCGCGACAAAATAAGTAATCGTATTATTGCCAGTACCAGAAACAACTTTTTGAATGGAAATGGTTTTACTGTCGCTAGCGTAGTTCCACTGGTCGGCTGTATATGTTTCGTCTTTCTCTGTACTGGCATTTGAATTTCCATTGCTTGCTGTATCCTTCGTGCTGATCGTTGGAGAAGATGTTTGGGCAGCTGCAACACTTTGTACGTTGGCAATCTCTACGTGTTCGATAAGATATCGATCCGCCAACATATACAAAATGAGTCCAACCCCGATAATTAATGCCGTAAGGCCTATGAAAAGCCTGCGTTTTTTTCCTTCTTGCTTATGAACTGAATCTGTCATTATCATTGTCTCTGCCTCCTCAGCTGCTGCTGTATATCTCCGGTTGAGCCAAGTATACGAGGTGAAGCTTAAATTTCTCTTAAATTGCTTTTATTAGTTATCTACCCGAAGAATCTGGCCTTGTGCCGAGGAGTAAAATGCCCAAACTGCTCATAAATGCTAGGCTGATACGATATGCGGAACTGTTAAAAGCAGGATAATACAAATCTGTTGTAGAAATTATGATAGGTATTGCCGTAGATATGAAGAGCATTGCGGGGAATATTTGTATTTGAGGACTCTAATTTGGATTTTTGCAGTTTAAAAGGTTGAAGTGATTTTTATGAATAAAACATACCATAAAGCTTGTACAATTTTTGTGGCAATTACGTTTTTGTGGGCCGGATTATATATGCTCTGTTCCCAGTTGTTTGTACTCTTTAAGCCTAAATATCTTCTTATCTATAAAAATGAAATTATGTTTCCAGTGCATATTATTAGCATTATTATAATCTGTGTAATTTTGAAAATAATAATGGATGGCAAAAACAATATATCTATAAAAACGGCTATTATAGCCCTAATTATACTTGCCGCGCTACCCAGGGTTTATTTATTATTTAATGTTTCTATAGAACAAGCCAGCGATTATGCAACTTATTTGGTTAATAGCATATCAATCTATGAAAACTTTAGTGTTTCGCCAGAATGGCAACTGTATTTTGGGGCAGTTGCAGCTAATGTTCCGATTATTTGCGGAATTTTCGCATTTGGTTTCAAACTGTTTGGTACCTCGCTCGCGGTTGGCCTTTTTATGAATGTGTTTTTCTATACTGGGGCGGTAGTTGCGCTTTATTTAATTGCTCTGCGGTTCTCGGCGCCGAACACTGCATTTCTGACGGCGGCGATTTATGCCCTGTGGCCTAATAATATTTGTTATTCCGTTTCAATGTCGTCAGAACCCATGTATATCTTCTTTTTATTCGGCGGCTTGGCATTATTCATATATGGATTACAAATTAGGGGTATTATGCTTTGGGTTAGTACGATATTGTCAGGCATCGTACTAGGTCTCTCCCAGGCAATCCGACCGGTAACAGTTCTATTTATGTTTTCCATCGGACTTGTTTTACTGTTTTACTGTAAGCAAGAACCTGCCGCCAGCAGCAGCCATCCATTTAAGCAGCGATTAGTTATTCTTAGCACATTGATTGCAGCCTATGTGATAACCCTATGGGGATTGGGGCTTTATACCGGCAGAATTTTACCAATAGTTTCAAAACCAAGCTATGGATGGTCTGTCTTTGAAGGAGCTAATATTAATACCTATGGTCAATGGGATCCAAGGTCTACTGATATTCAAGATCTTGTAATAGCCCAGTATCCCCTGGAACGAGTGCAAAAGGTGCTCCTTGAAAAGGGGATTGAGCGAATTAAATCCTATGATTCTACTACGATTGCAGTTCTTATGGCCAATAAGACGAGTAACATTTTTGGTAATAGTGATACTTTCTTCAGAGATCTTAGAGATTCAATAACCTTACCGTCGACAATAGTAAAATCTGAAAGTGCTGCTGCGGCCATTCTGACATGGGGTGAATTATCCTTCTGGCTTTACAAAATGCTAGCATTGAGCTTCTTATATATCTGCTGTAAATGTCTGTATTTTATGGCAACCAAGCAGGAGTGGGGGAGTGTTAACCGATTGTTTATTATGATTTTACCTGTATGCGGAATTATGGCAGTTCATTTGCTAGTGACTTCGATCGAAAGATATAACTATCCAGCAATACCGATTATGATTATGATTTGTATGACATACTTTGAAAAAAAGTCATTTACCTTTATTTTAAAAAAGGATGGTCTATCAGGATGAAGGCAATGGGCACTAAATTAAAAATATTAGTTATCATACCAGCGTGCAATGAAGAATTGAATATTGAGAAGGTAATTGAAAATCTGCAAACCAAAGCTCCAGAAGTAGATTATGTTATTGTTAACGATTATTCAAAGGACAAAACCCTAGAGGTCTGCAATAATAACGGCTTTAATTATATAGATTTGCCAGTTAATTTGGGTATTGGGGGAGGAGTTCAGGCTGGTTATCAGTATGCCCTTGAACACGGCTATGATATTGCCATTCAGCACGACGGCGATGGTCAGCACGATCCTGCCTATATAAAAGACGTGGTTTCCCCGATTATAGAAGACAAGGCAGATATAGTAATAGGTTCACGCTTCGTGAACAATGTGGGGTTTCAGTCCTCTGGCATTAGACGCTTGGGAATAAACATTTTAAGCGGCTTAATCATGCTTTGTTGTGGGATAAGGGTAAAGGACGTCACCAGCGGATTTCGTGGGGTAAACCGAAAGTACATCGAGATATATGCCGCCGAATATGCACAAGATTACCCCGAACCGGAGGCAATTATAGCTGGTGCTATGTATGGGGCAAGAATTATGGAAGTGCCTGTTGTGATGCAGGAGAGAACTATGGGCGCTAGCTCAATTACAATTTGGAAGTCCATTCACTATATGATAAAGGTATCCCTGGCGATTATTATATACCGACCTACCTTAAGAAGGAGGTATTAATAATGGTGCCAGTTTCGCTGCAAATGATCGTTATTATTGGAATAATTTTTTATTTTGCTGTAATATTCTATCTTTTGAAAAAGAAAACTTTGGCGTTGAAGTATACGCTGATGTGGATATTTGCCGGTATAATTATGGCAATCATAGCGGTATTTCCCACGCTATTAAAAAAGCTATCTATACTGATTGGCATTGAAACGCCCTCCAACGCTCTGTTCGCGGTTTTATTGTTTGTTATTCTATTGATATTAATGTCTCTTACATCAATTATTTCTGGTTTAAATAAAATGAATGTTAAGCTAATTCAGGCCGTAGCACTGCTGGAAAAAAGAGTGAGAGACCTTGAAAAAATACAGACTGAACTAGAAAGCGTGAAAAAAGCCAACCTCCTTGTGTCACGCAGCAAAATGAGTGACAGTGTTAAAGGGCAAAACTTAAGAAAATATAAATAGAGAGGTGTTATATATAATCTATTTACTAATTGTGCTGCAAGTGATCTTGCTTGTTACAGGGCAAATTCTGTGGAAAGTTGAGCTTTCGAAATACGGAAACATTTCAACTGAGAACATAATGAAAATACTTCTCTCACCGTATATTTTATCAGGGATATTTATTTACATAATTGCTACTTTTGTATGGTTCTATATACTTTCCAAAGAAGCCTTCAATATTGTTTATCCTCTTCAATTAAGCTTGGCTGCGATTATCGGAGTTGCTTTATCAGTATTCTACTTACATGAAAGCTTTACACTTTCAAGACTGGGTGGACTGATATGCCTGGTTGTTGGTGTGTTTTTAATAGTCAGACACTAGGCTGGAGAGAAATAACATAAAGCGCCGGTTTCCGGCGCTTTGGGACAGGGGGACGGGTCCCTTGTCCCATTATTGTCATCCCTCCATGGGACAAGGGACCCGTCCCCCTGTCCCATCCGGCGCTTTATCCTATATAATATGCTGTGCAAGTTGGCTGTTGCGATTAAGACCCGGATCTGCCCGGTTATCTGCTTGGGGGCATTGCCCCGGGACCACCTTGACCGCCGGGGGCACCGCCCATGTTGCCGCGACCACTCATCTGGGAGCCATTGTCAGAAATACTGGTCAATGTTCCGGAAATAGTTATATTGGTTAGCTTTGTGCCGGAGGAATAGGTTCCGCCGGAATAAAGGCCGTTAATATTTGTACCGGTACTACTTCCACCTGAGGAAAGGGTATAGGTCTTACCCTGTGCCAATTCTGGCATGCTGATAACAATCGACTGATAATCTTTCGACGGCGCGAAGGTCAGAAGAGATTGGCCGGACTCATCCGTAAGGTTCACCAGGGTTCCCGCCTTCTGGGTGGAAGAATAGTAGACCAGCAGTGAATTCTGAGTGGACGAATTATTCGGAGCCTGGGCCATGCCAGAGCTGCCTGCCGCCACCAGGATGCCCCCGGTAATCTCAGATTTACCATTGTAATCCAAGGGGCCGTTGCCATTATTGGTCGGTCCATTGACAATAACGGTACCACCATCGAAGTACACGTCTCCGTTAGAGTCGATGCCATCACCGCCTGCGTCAATGTAAACATAACCTCCAGTAATGCGAATCTTATTATCTCCAGAAGAACTGAAGTTGTCTTGATCCGCCTTAATACCATCACTGCCTCCTGCCGCATTGATACCGTCATCGCTGGAAACCAGATGAATTTCTCCTCCGTTAATAGTTACGGTCATTCCCTCTAGCCCTTCATAACTCTTTTCAATCGCTATAGAACCAGCGCCAATAGTTAAATTGGCATCGCCATGTACTGCATCGTCTCCAGTGGCAATGTTAAACGTTCCGCCAACTATGGACACATCGCCTTGCGAGTGAATGGCGTCGTCGGCGGAATCAATCTTAAATATCCCGTTGTTTATCAAGATGCCAGACCCCGCTTTTATTCCCTTGGTGCTAGCGGTGGTTTCTTCCGTTGGAGTGGAGTTGTTGACCGCTCTGCCTGGACCTGCATCTTGCTCTTTTTTAGCAAGTGCATTAGCACTTCCGCCGCCGGTTGTCAGACTGAATTCTCCATCTGTAATCTGCACAATGGTTTCGGCCTGGATACCATCTTGGTCCGCAGTGATGTTGAAGGTACCTCCGTCCAGCGAAATCCAGCCTTTGGTGGTATCCTCGTCATTGTTGGCTTGGATGCCGTCACTCTTAGCATTAATAGTAATAGTCCCGTCGTTTGCTGCAACCGAGTCCCGGCCCCGCAGTCCATCATTAGCAGCGGTAATGTTGATGTTTCCTCCGGTGATGACTAGATCATCTTTGGTACCGATGCCGTTGTTGAAATTGCCGATAACAGTCAGGGAGCCTGAACCATTAATAGTAAGATCATTCTTACTGAAAATAGCTGCATCTGGTTCATCTGCACCTGCGGCATTATTATAGGTTGTTCCATCTGTCACACTGTTGTTAGTTCCTTGGGCTAATGTAATAATGGTCTTGCCCGCCTGTTTAATATAAATTGGAGCGCTGTCAGAGCAGGTGATGGTTGCCCCGTTCAGCACCAACCGTACCGTGTCATTCTTACCGGCATCCACAATGATCTGCCCATCAGCCAAGGTACCGCTGAGCACATAGGTTCCAGGGGCAGAGATGGTAAGAGTGCTGCCCGCGACGGTCGTACCAGAACCGGTCACCGCAATGGAATTCCCGTTCAAAGTCACCGCGGTAGCGCCAGCAGCAGTCCAGCTAGCATCCATGTCCTCACTGCTGTATACCGCCAGAGACGAAGCCATAGATGCCGTAGCAGCAGCTGTTGATGCTGTGGTACTATTTCCGCAGCCGTTTAAGCCGGATAGGGTGATTAGCATGACTGTGCTTAAGGCCAGGCTTTTTAAATATTTCTTAATCATTTTACTATTTCTCCTAACTATAATAAATTTACACTCTTGAGCGTGCTTCTGGCGCAATCCTTACTCAAAATTATTAATAAACTTGATCTTCAAATTCGGTTGCGGTAAGTGCAATATCGAGATTACCGTTGCGGCAGCGGAGTTCATCCAGGAAATCCTTCTGCGAGCAATCTTGTTTGAGCTCGATACGATAGACTATATTAAACAAGCTTCCAAAGTCGGTTGTTTTCACCCGTTTCATATGCCAGGCATTTGTATATTTCCCGAGGATATCATCGAATAAGGATTGGTAGTTAAGGTTTTCGGGTACAGTAACTTTTAATGACATCCAAGTACTGGAGGGCCTGGCATAATTGATTTTATTTAAAACCAGCATTACAGAACCCATAATTACGGCAAACAGAGCTGCATACTCAATGTAATCCATGCCGCAGGCAAGACCAACTGCCAGCGTAAAGAACACATAGGCAATATCCTTCGGGTCGCCGGGGGCACTGCGGAAACGAATCAGAGAAAAAGCGCCCGCCAAACTGAAAGCTCTGGCTACATTGTCTCCGATCAAGAGAATGATTATGGAGATAATAGCTGGCAGCATGATTAATGTAATAGTGAATGACGGCGAATATCCTTCTTCTTTGTGAGTTGCAATATATACACGGCTGATGATAAGACCAAGTCCCAGAGCGGCCGCTATAATGAGCAGAGTTCTTCCTATGCTCAGGGTATCGCTAACCCCGGATGATAGTAGGGTTTCTAACATAAATTCTCATCCTTTCCATGATTAAAATATATTAAACTGCTTTCTGCAGATTAAAGGCTGTTTCGTGTCTAATTAAATTTTGCGTGTATTCCTGACCGTACTTTGAAAAGCTGGTCATGTAGATCTGATTAACCGACAACAGGTTTGCCAACCACAACGGAAAAGCACTCGCTATCTTCACCTCCATTAAATATTGGCCGGGAAGCAGATCTGAACCAAACCTGCCTTTTTCAATGCTTAATTCTTCGCGTCGGGTAATGATGTTCCGATCCAAGGTGATACGAAAATCGCTGTCCACCTTGCCGAATAATGCCGTGCGCTTATAGCTTATATATGCTGCCGGCTTGACAGCATGGGTCATCAGAAAGAAAGCTATCTCGTTCAAAACCTGCGTGTTTATGTAATCCATTTTTTGAGGGCGGATTCCGTAGTCAAGAAACTGGTATGCCTCGCTGAGGGTTAGAACCGCACGTCGTTTATTGACGATCCCGCCGATTTTCTTCTTCAGTTCCAGAAAAACCTCGCTATCCTGCGAAGTAGGTACACTATAACTCCGCATCCGCAGCTTTTCCTTATAGTACGGTTTGGAAAGTGAGTGCCGGATGATGCTGGAATCGTCAGTATCATAATAGATGTTATAGATGGTATATACCTGCCCATCCTTACAATGCGCATCTGGAAGCATATACTTCATGAGGTCTGGCATAATTGCCTGATACTGAGCTTCGTTCAGAACAAACTTTTTCTCATATCTATTGAATGTTGCGATTGTCATCTGAGACCCTCCTTAATGTTTGGGACTTATTAGCTTAACTGCATCTTACAGGGCGTACCTTAAATTGCTCTTAAGTAAAACCTTCAGACTATTTTCAGTTTGGAAAGCTAGGATACCATTAATGGAAAAGAAGAGCATAATATAGTAGAATTTAGCTGGTGAAGTACCCTGGAGGAGGGTTGGATCATGAGGATACTCGTAGTAGAAGATGAAGTCCGTTTGGCAGAAGCTCTGGGGCAGATTATGCGAGAAGGTAAATATACGGTTGATGTGGTGCATGACGGAGAGGCAGCCTATGATTATGCCATGAGCGGTATATACGATGTGATTGTATTGGACGTAATGCTGCCCAAGATGAATGGTTTTGAGGTAGTTCGGCAGATGCGCAAAAACAAGGAGCAAACCCCGGTTATTCTCCTAACCGCCAAGGATGAAATTGTCGATAAAGTCACTGGGCTTGACTGTGGTACGGATGATTATCTGACCAAGCCATTTTCGTCTGATGAGTTGCTGGCGCGCATACGTGCACTTTCCCGGCGGCAGGTGGAGATGGTTATGGATGAAATGCCCTTTGCCGATGTCAAACTGAATCTTTCCACTTATATGCTGGAATGCGGATTTAAATCAGTCCACCTCGGTCTGAAAGAGTTTGAAGTCATGCGAATGTTGCTAACTAATCCTGCGAACATTGTCCCCAAGGAGAGTATGTTGCTCAAGGTCTGGGGCTCGGAAACGGATGCTGAGGACAATAATGTGGAAGTGTATGTATCATTTCTGAGGAAGAAACTCCTTTATCTTGGTTCCACAGTTAATATTGCAGTCGTACGTAAGGTTGGCTACTATTTGGAAGTGAAAAAATGATTAATAAGCTGAGATTTAAGTTCATTCTAATAAATATGCTTCTTATCACCATCGTACTGGTTATTACATTTATGGCTGTTTATATATCCACGCAGCAGCGGCTGGTCAGAGATAGTATGAATGTATTACAGCGTACGATAGCAGAGACCAACCACAACGAGCCGCTTATCAAAGACTTTGGTCCCGATAAGAACCCTGGAATAATGCCTATAGCTACCTTCACTGTCAGTTTGAATGCAGAGAACGAAATTATTGACGCCAAGGGCCCTCTATTCGACTTGTCTGATAAGGCAGCTTTACGAAAAGTTGTAGATGTTTGTTTGGAGAGTAAAGAAGATACCGGCATCGTATCGGATGCCAACCTTAGATATCTTAAGAGAAACAGCGGTATGGGTACGGAAATCGCCTTTGTGGATCGTGAGATGGAGACCAACACGCTTTCTTCGTTGGTCATGACATCTATACTGGTAGGTATCGGCAGTTTGCTGGCCTTCTTTCTAATCAGCCTATTCTTAGCGGGGTGGGCCTTGCGACCTGTAGGAAAAGCCTGGGAGCAACAGAAACAATTTGTGGCCGATGCTTCGCACGAATTGAAGACACCCTTGACTGTAATCCTAGCCAACGCCGGGATTGTGCTGTCACACCCGGAGCAGACAGTTCAAAATCAGGCTAAATGGATTGAATATATCCAGATCGAGGCAAAGCGGATGAGTACACTGATTGATAATTTGCTTTTTTTAGCCAAGACGGATGATATAAAATCAAAAGTGATTCTATCACGCATCAATTTAAGCGATATTGTATGGGGTTCCGTTTTGCCCTTTGAATCGGTTATTTTTGAGCAGAATAAAACCCTTGAGAGCAACATCGCGCCTGATGTATATATCAATGGAGATGAAAATAGGCTGAAAGAACTGATAGGTATCCTGCTGGACAACGCCTGCAAATATGCTGATGAGAAGGGTACGATATTGGTAAATCTAGCTGAGAAAGCAGATCACACAGTGAAACTTTCTATTAGCAATACAGGAACGTACATCCCTCAGGATCAGGTGGATCAAATCTTTGAGCGTTTTTTCCGGGTCGATAAATCAAGAGTCAGAGAGCAGGGGGGATACGGATTAGGGTTGGCGATTGCGGAAAGTATTGTACGGATGCATAATGCCAAAATATCTGTGCAAAGCACCGCAGAGGCGGGGACTACCTTTACAGTAGTTTTTGGCAGCAGTAACTTGGGATCTCAATAACCCTGGTGTAGTTTACCAACCGTGACTTATTGGTGCTTGTAATGAGATGGCATAGGTTTATCATTTGAATATTTAAAAGTTGTTTAGGACTCAATTAAACAAAGCCCAGTTTTGGGCGTGAGGTAGAGATATATTGACTAAAAAATTATACATTACCGAAAAACCATCTGTGGCTGACAGCTTTGCCAGTGTGTTAGGTTTAGAAATATTGAAATCCGATAGGGGCAAGGGTTATGCCGAAAATGATAGGGCAATCATAAGCTGGTGCTATGGCCATTTGGTGACCATGGCTTACCCAGAGGTCTACGATCCTGCCTATAAGTCATGGCGGGTAGAGCATCTGCCTATCATTCCCCAAGAATACAAATATAAGATTATTGATAATGCAGGAACAAAAAAACAGTTTGAGGTCATAAGCAAACTGATGCATCGTCACGATGTTGATATGATTTACTCTTGTACGGATAGCGGGCGGGAAGGCGAGTACATATTCCGTTTAGTTTATCAACTAAGTGAAACGAGTAAACCTGCCAAGCGGGTATGGATATCTTCCCAGACTGAAGAAGCGGTCAAAAGAGGTATTGATGAAGCTAAGGATATAGGTGAGTATGATTCCTTGTCCCAGGCAGCCTATTGCCGAGCTAAAGAGGATTGGCTCTTTGGCATGAATTTCAGCAGAATCTACACCTGCCAATATGGCAATGATTTATCGGCCCGTTTGAAGGAGAACAAGCGATCGGTAATTGCCATTGGGCGTGTGATGACCTGTGTCCTAGGATTAGTAGTGAATAGAGAATTGGAAATCAGGAATTTTGTACCCAAGATTCACTATGGGATTATAGGCAGCTTTCTTTCCCAAGAGAGTAGTGTTGCTTATAAGGGTAAATGGCAGCCCAAGAAGGTAAAAGGATCAGATCTCGCCGATGGACTTGAGGGCGAAGAAAAATATCTCAGCCAGGAGGATGCTCTGGAGATTATCGAGAAATTAAAAGGGCATGAAGCCATTGTTAAGAAAGTCGACATCAAAGTGAAGAAGGAACAACCACCCCTGCTTTTTAATCTGGCAGAGCTGCAATCTGAAGCTAACAAAAAATACAAACTAGGTGTGGATAAAACCCTAGAAATTGCTCAGAGCCTCTATGAGAAGAAACTGATATCATACCCGAGAACAGACAGCCGGGTATTGTCAACGGATGTTATTCCAGAAATACCTAAAGTCCTAAATGGTTTATATAAGAATTCAGCGTTCAAGGACTCCGTTATTAGAATTAAGGATTTTGGCAAGCTCGCTATTGATAAATCCGCCAAAAGGTTTGTGGATGACAGCAAGGTTACTGACCATTATGCCATCATCCCCACCTATGTGGCCACTGATTTGTCGAGGTTGAATGAAGAGAGCAGGAACGTATACAGCCTAATTGTGAAAAGGTTTTTAGCCATTTTCTATCCTAGTGCGGAGTATAACACGGTTAAGGTAGAGACCGAAATCAAAGATGAGATCTTTGTCACCAATTCCAAAACATTAAAAGAACCAGGTTGGAAAGTGGTGTATGAAGTCACCCCAGCAAAAAACGAAGAGGAGATTTCCACCTCACCTATACAACAGCTTATTAAAAAGGAGAAATGCGTCGCCACTGCACTGGATTTAGACCAGAAAGAAACCAAGCCGCCCTCACGATTTTCCGACGCTTCATTGGTACTGACTATGGAAAAAGCAGGTAAGTATATCGAAAACGAAGAACTCCGAGAACAGATTAAGACCTGCGGGATAGGGACGTCAGCCACACGTTCGGGGATTATCAAGAAACTTAAAGATATTGGCTATATCAGAATTAATCCCAAAACCCAGATTGTTTCCCCCGAGGCCAAAGGAGAAGCGATTGTGGAATTGGTTCGCCTATCAGCCAAGGAGTTGTTAAATCCTACCCTGACAGCCAGTTGGGAAAAGGGATTGTTCATGATTCAAAACAAAGAAATCACTGAAGATATATTTGAAGCGAAATTGAATAGTTACATCACCCGAACGATTGAAAAGGTTAAGAAGAATAAAGGTGCAGCAACAAATATTCATTTAAGTTAGTATTATGACATAGATGTTCATAATTAGACATATTTCATTATGTAAATTTATTACTATTAGTCGATACTTCAATTAAACACAATTCTATTTTCAAACATCTGCTATATTGCTGAAAGTTTAACATATGTTCGCCGATGTTTTCTCTATCAGATAGCGAGTGGAGGTTCGGACTTGCAGACAATCAATACATATTATGAAAACCTCATTGGTTTGAAGAAATATATTGCTGACAACCAGGAAGTGCTGTTAAACAGTAGTCACAATGCAGTCTTGGTACAAGTTTTTAGCGGTATTTGTGATGATAATTATTTAAGTGAAATATCCAAGCAGATTCGCGAGTTCATCCCTGGCGCTCAAGTGATTGGGACAACCACCAACGGAGAGATTATGAACGGATTGGTCAGCGGACTAAAAACCGTTCTTTCTTTCTCTGTTTTTCGTAATAGTGAAATCAAGACAGCCTTCGCGCAAATGGAAGATGGTAATGCTTACGAGTTAGGACGATCAATTGTTAGCCATCTAAACAGCAGCAAAGCCAAGATCATGATCCTGTTTGCTACCGGGTCAACGTTGAATGCTGTTCGAGTGTTGAAAGGAGTTCAGTCCGTTAATCCTGGTTTGCCTGTGGCAGGAGGCAGCGCAGGCGATAATTTAAGCAATGAACAATGTTTTGTATTCTGTAATGAGGAAATTACTGACTGTGGAGTTGTTGGCGTAATTATCGAAGGCGATGATTTAATCGTTACCCGTCAAAGCCACCTGGGGTGGCAGCCTATTGGTAAAGAAATGACAATTACCAAGTCCGAAGGTCATCGAGTATATACAATTGATCATATACCAACCTATCAGGTTTACCGAAGATTCTTGGGCATAGAAGAGAATGTCCCGATTTATAGTGTTGTTGAATTTCCGTTGGCCATCTGCCGGGATGGTCTTCTGGTCTGCAGATCTCCATTTATCAGGCATGAAGACGATTCACTTAGTTTCTTTGGCGATATGGCTGAGGGGGAAAAGGTGCGTTTCAGTTTTGGTCACGTTGGGATGATTATTGAACAAATAGACAGCCTGTTGGACACAATCAAGCAACAGCCGGTCGAGAGCATATTTGTCTATTCTTGTGCTTCCCGAAGAGGGTTCCTGCAGGAATCAGCGCAAATAGAAACGCTGCCGCTACAAGATATTGCTCCTACGTCAGGTTTTTTTACTAGTGGTGAGTTCTTCCATTCAAATGAAAGTAACCAATTTCTAAACGCTACGATGACCACTCTGACTTTATCAGAGTCAGTCGCCCCTAGATGCCTATTAATGCCTGAATCAGAGATGACAGCCGATTCCAGAAAGGCTCATGACAATGTTATGGCTATCAAGGATAATGTTGCCGATAGAAGCATAGAGGTTTTAAAAGCGTTGACCCATTTAATCAACAAAGTAACTGGTGAACTAAATGAAAGAACCGCCGAACTGGAGACAGCAAATCAAATAATAAATGAGCGCGAGGAGCGTTTAAGACTGGTTCTAGAGGGAAGTACCGAAGGTTTTTGGGATTGGAATTTAGAAACTGGCGAGATCTATAGGAGCGGACGCTGGCTCGAGATCCTTGGATACTCACTGGAGAATATTGAGCCAATCTTGGACACATGGGCAAAACTTGTCCACCCCGGTGACATTGATGCCACCATGAAGGCGCTGAATGATTATCTGGATGGACGGATACCAAAATATGAAACCGAATACCGGCTGCTAACCAAATCCGGTGAGATAAAATGGATATTCGAACGGGGCAGTGTAATAAAGAGAAATGACAAAGGGGAGCCGCTTCGGTTAGCGGGAACTTGTAGTGACATTACCGCCCGTAAAAAATCGGAGGCTCTATTACGTTTATCAGAAGATAAGTTTTCCAAAGCTTTCTACTGCAATCCTGATCCAATTTCCATTACCACATTTCAAGAAGGCTTTTTTGTTGAAATGAATGATGCCTGGGTAAAAGAAACTGGTTATGAACGACACGAGGCTATTGGGCATACAGCCGTTGAATTGGGGATATGGTGTCTTCAAGAAGAACGCGACCATATGTCCAAACAAATTAGGGAACATGGCAGTCTTCGCAATTTCGAAACCAAATACCGAATGAGGTCCGGCGATATTCGCATTTTTAACGTTTCTGCTGAGGTGATAGCCATGGACGATAAACCGCACCTAATTTGTATGTATAACGATATAACCGAACGCAAACAGGATGAAGCGGAAATTAAGTATTTGAGCTATCATGATAAACTTACTGGTCTATATAATCGCGCCTTTTTTGAAGAAGAACTCCTGCGTATTAATACCAAGCGGCAGCTGCCTATAGGATTGATAATTGGAGATGTAAACGGGCTTAAGCTTGTAAATGATGCTCTGGGGCACCAGGAAGGGGACAAGGTTTTAATAAAGGTAACCGAATTGTTAAGAAAATCATGTCGTCAGGAAGATATTATTTCTCGGTGGGGTGGCGATGAGTTTATTATTCTTTTGCCTCGCTGTGACAGCGCAACAGCCCTGAGAGTAATTAAACGAATCAATGATTCTTTTATAGATGTTAATAGCTTGCCAATCCCGATAAACATGGCACTGGGTATGGCAATCCAAAATTCACTCGACCAAAATATAAGAAATATAATTAGAGAAGCCGAGGAGAAGATGTATCGGAATAAACTATTGGAGAGCCGAAGTACCCGCAGCTCTTTTATAAAGTCACTGGAGAAGACGCTCTGGGAGAGAAGCCATGAAACCAAAGAACACTGCCAACGCATGCAAGAAATGGCACAAAAAATGGGAAGGGACCTCGAACTAACTGATAGCGAACTTGATAATATAAAGCTCCTGGCTGCTCTGCATGATATAGGTAAAATAGCGATACCTGACAGTATTCTCGACAAACCAGGAAAATTATCGCCAGAAGAATGGGAAACTATAAAAGATCATCCCGAGATAGGCTATCGTATTGCTCTTAGTTCTCCAGAACTGGCTCCAATAGCTGAAGCTATCTTGCATCACCATGAATGGTGGGATGGCAGCGGGTACCCGTTAGGCCTGAAGGAAGAAAATATCCCGCTTATTTCACGCATTATATCTATTACTGATGCTTATGATGTCATGCTAAATGGACGGCCCTATAAAAAGGCAATAAGTAAAGAAGAAGCATTGGCCGAAATACATCGATGTGCAGGAAGTCAATTTGACCCTTATCTGGTAAGTAAGGTCCTCAGCTAGGAACATAGCTTTTAATGGCTATATGTTTTTATTTAATGGGTTTATCGATACTCTTGGAAGACGGGACTTTGGCAAATGCGGCCTTCACTATAATAAAGTGAGGTGCTTTGCATAGCATCGGTAACCTTTAGTCTTGCGGCACCTATCGTTACTATTGTTCCGGGAAATATGGTTTCGGTGCATATAATTTTGCCGTGGCTGGCAGAATCCATTTTTTCTTGTATTTCGGACAGTTCCTGATTACTTCTTGTGAACAAAACTACGCATTTACCAAAACTCGATTGGGCGTTATCAAGTATTAATTTTTTATCAGGTACTAGACGATGTGCAGCCTCATGCTCTTTCAGTAACGCAATAAGATTTTTTAGACTAGTTATTTGTTTTTCTAACCCCGGAAGCAGTTTAATAAGCTCTTGCTGTCTGGCAAAGACAGAAGGATCCATGCCAATCCTTAAGTCGGTTTCCAAACAAGTGGCGGACCCAATCATACGAGCGGTTATATTTTGGCCAGCAATACAGCTTCCGCCTACAAATTTACCTTTCGAGCCTACCAGTTTAAGGCTTATACCACATTTTATATTACTGGTCATAATATAATCTGCGATTATATTGCCCCTAGCAAAAACACTACAGTGTTCAATGAAATTGCTAGTTAAGTCGCCTTGGCAGCTTATTTCGCCACCGATAATCCCACTTCGCAAAAGGATATTGCCATCTGCTTTTAGTGTTGCTGAGCCAACCGTCCCGCCTATTTCAATATTGCCGCCGGCTTCGACAACAAAGTTATCTAAAACTGTGCCTTCGATTACAACATTACCAATAAACTTGATATTGCCGGTTGATTTGTCAATATCTCCTTTAAAAAACAATGTTTCACTGACATTAATTTTCCTGCCATCAAATTCTACCTGACCATCAATTGTAGAATATATAGCAGTACCATCCTCACTGAGTTCTGTATTCCTGCCCGATAATGGAGGAACGGCTTTCCCTTTAACCTGCCTAAGACGCAGACCAGTCAGCGCTATTCCTTCGGAGCCTTCGGTGGGATGGGTTATGGTACATAAAGCTTGCCCTTTTTTCACATTTTCAACAATACCAAGGTCACGGTAATCGACACTGCCATCCGATCTTTCTTTGGGCCGATAATCTTTCTCTAAACTAAACAGAAATACATAGGTCCCATCTACCCCATTTACGGGCATAACACCTGTTGCGACTAAATGTTCCTCATTATAGACTGGATTCTCAGCCAGCGCTTTCAGTTTTTCAGTTTTCACTCCATAAATGATCTTGCGCATCGCCAGGGCATTCTCAAAACCTTGTAAGGTTGGCGCAGCACCGCCATTCATTGGTGGTTCAACCCGCAAATATGCTTCCATCCTATTGTCTGAAAATGATATATGTATAACAGCATCAACAGGAGATGGTTCACTTTCGCTATGGGGATTTACCGGCTTCTTTTCACACTCATTAGGATCATTTAATAATTCATTCATAATACATCCTCCGTTTGAACACTCCAACAAGAGCTGCTATTTAGATACCCTCATATGATGTATATCGGCCAATTGTATATAAACATGCAATAATTCCTAAAATCCAGCAATATTTACCGATATTTCTTATAACAGACAACAATTAATGCATTACCAGCGGGAAATCTGTACGTTATGGCGGCCTTTGCGCGATTTACCACCAATTTCATCTAATCGGAAACGGCCTAATCCACGTATCGAGATAAGATCTCCAGCCTTTACCGCAGCAGAACTTTTATAAACCTCCATATGGTTGATTTTCGCATTTCCACCTTCGATATAGGCATCCACATCAGACCGCGATAAATTAAAAGAAGCCGCAATCGCAGCATCCAGCCGCAGAGAGGCCAGGCTTAATTGTGCGACCCGAAGTTCAGGTGATTGAAATATGAATTCTTCACTAGGTATCATCTCAACAGCCACACTACTATGTTTAACCCGGGTAAGCTGCTGACAGATAAATTCCGCGACGCCAATATCCACTAATAAAAATGCCATGGTGTTTTGTACCACAATGTCCCCCAACTTTTCTCGTTTCAACCCCAAGTTTAAAACCGCCCCTAGATAATCGCGGTGGCCTAGGGATTGTTCTTGGAATTCTTTGTGGATAATCCTCAGATAAGCAATCCTGGCATCAGCATTTTCCTCCCATTGGGGAAAAACCAACAATCGTTGGCGTTCAGCTTCTGCATACCCCCCATTTAAATCCCATTCAATAGAAGGTTCGTTGACTGCCACGGATCGCGCCAGTTCTTGCTGTCTAAGATCCATGAAATCACTTTGTCCGCACACACCGAGGGCCGCCTTTTGTACCAATTCATTGAGCCGGGCGATCAAACGTCTTTCATCGTCATTGCGGCCTAATTTAATTAAATAATTGTGCATACTTTCATACCTTCTTTACAAAAAACATATTTCATCCCTGTCCTTGCTGCCTATGGTAAGACCTGTGTGGTTGCCGGCCATCTAAGACATTGCCGAAGAAACATCAGACTGATCCTAATATTATTCTTTCAAATATCTGCAAAATAAGCAAACTTTCATAGGTACTTGAATTTCTTGCCGCCTTTGCTTGACTCATATCTAATGGGAAGTATATCCATAATTTCAAGAGGTCTGGCAATATAAAGCTGTCGAAATTTTGCAAGCTAAGCGACTTTAAACAATAATTAGTCATTTTGGAGAAGGTAAATATGGGTCCTATGTAGAAATAAGGAATTAATGTATGGATGAAGGAGGTCTTTTTTTATGGAAGAAAACAAGATGTCGATGCCGGAAAGGTTCCTGAAGGTCCTGACTGCTCCGGGGGAGGCTTTTCGAGTTATTGTGGACGATCCTCGAATTTTGTGGCCGGGGCTGATCATTGTCTCTATTTCGCTCCTATTGTCAATCCTGACCATCCCAGAATTAAAGCAGTATACCTCAGAGACTCTGGTTGCCGGCGGAAAGAGTCTGGATCAGATTGCTCTAGCCATGAAATTTGTAGTTCCAGGCGCGCTGATCGGAACAGTTTTGGCTATGCCTATGGTCTGGCTGGTCCAGGCGGGAATTCTCGCCCTCTACAACCAGTTCAGTGTTGGAGAGGCACGTTTTAAACAGTTATTTGCCGTAGCTATTTTTTCGGGGGTACCATCAATTATAAAAGCTGTGATTTCTACCGGGCTAATTAAAACCATGGGATATAAAGCTGCCTTACAGGTTAGCACCAGCCTGGCCCTGTTCCTGGGCACTGCCAATCAAACCAGCTTTCTATACCGGCTTCTAGGGCAGATCGAGTTGTTCAGCATTTGGGGGTGGGTCCTTCTCATCCTGGGCAGTTCCCTCGCTATGAAAAAGAGAGTTGGGAGCCTGGCGATATTTTTGGGAACCATCTGGTTGCTTTATGTAGTGGTTATGGCCTTGTTGGTAAAAACCCCGGCAGTTTAAGCAATCTTATTTCATGTTAGGAGAAGGATGAGATCAAGAGGAGTGAAAATTTTGTCAGAGCAAATATCATCTAATGTTATTTCAAAAACAGTTAAAGCAGCCAAGACGTCTTTTACCCTGAAGAAGAAGCTGCTGATCGCCGGTGGCATCCTGCTGGTTCTGATCATGGTAGGTTTTAATGTTTATCGTATCAAGACTAAGGATATAGTCGAGGTGTCAGCCGCCCGGGTGACTGACCAACATTTGGTGGAGAAGATTCCAGCCTCGGGTAACGTTGTAGCTAACGATAAAGAGATTATCTATAGTGAAGTGAGCGGAACGGTAAAGGGAATCCATGTGCAAATGGGCGACAAGGTCACAGCCGGGCAGGTCTTGATGGATCTGCATATTCCCAATGCCGAACAGAAGCTGGCGGAGGCGCGCTCGACTCTGGCATCTGCCGAGTCAGCTTTATACAAGGTGCGTTCCGGTGGCAAGACCTCCGATCTGGTTGCGGCTGAGTTCACTCTTAGTCAGGCCGAAAGCACCTATAATAAGGATAAAGTTGCTTTGCAGCGCAAGCAAACCTTGTTTGAAGCAGGGGCAATATCTCAGTCTGACCTTGACCAAGCCCAAGTCGACTTCGTTACCAGCGAATCAGCCTATGAAAAAGCCCAGGCCGATTTACGGCGCAGTCAAGAGGCGGCCCCGTTTTACCTGCGATCTCTGGAAGCCTCAGTAGAATCAGCCAAAGCCCAAATGCAGGTGGTGGAAAGGCAAACCGCTCAGCAGGGCCTGATTTGTCAACGGGATGGACAGGTTCTTTCCATCAGTGTGAAAACCGGTGATCAAATCACTGAGAATGTTCCGCTCCTAACCATTGGCACTCTTCAACAACTGACAATTCAAGCTGATGTTCCCGAAAGTGAAGCCGGGAAGATCAAGGCAGGGCAGGTTGTCAGAATCAGCGGCAATGCTTTTTTGGATGAAATATATCAGGGGAAGATCACCCAGGTAGGGCTGGAGGTATTGAACAAGACCAAGAAGAACCAGGACGAGGATACTTTCTTGCCTGTGATTGTGGGGGTGGAAAATGCTCCCCGTTTGCTGCCCGGTTACAACGTCGACTTGGAAATTACTGTCGCTGACAGCCAGTCCCTGGTGGTGCCTATTGAAGCCTTGGTGGAGAAGGATGAGGGCAACAGCGTCTGGGTCATAAAAGATGGATTGGCCAAACTTACCCCTGTGAAGACCGGCATCAGTGATGGTATAACCATGGAGATTAAATCAGGAGTGGCCCAAGACGACCAGGTGGTTCTTAACCCACCTCCCCAGCTCCAAGACGGAAGCAAGGTTCGCGTGCAATGATTACAATAGATAACTTATTTAAAACTTATGATACCGGTATTGTTAAAGTTGAAGCACTCAAAGAAGTCAACCTGATCGTGGGAGAAGGGGAGTTTATTGCGGTTATGGGCCCGTCCGGCTCGGGTAAATCCACCCTGATGAATATCCTGGGCCTGCTGGATCGCCCGACGGAGGGGACATATTTCCTGGATGGGGTTGATACCCGGAGTTTGGATGAAGACCAACTGGCTGACCTGCGCAATCAAAAGATAGGATTTATATTTCAAAATTTTAATCTTCTGCCCCGTCTCAACACTCAGCGTAATGTGGAGCTTCCCATGCTTTATGCTGGAGTTGGAGGTGGAGAACGGCAGGCGCGCGCATTAGCAGCTCTGGAACAGGTAGGCTTGACCAGCCATAGCGCCCATCGTCCCAACGAGCTGTCTGGGGGCCAGAAACAGAGGGTGGCCATAGCTCGAGCCATGGTTAACCGGCCCAGCCTGCTGCTGGCTGATGAGCCAACCGGCAATCTGGACAGCCGTTCCAGCTACGAAATCATGGCCCTGTTTCAAGAATTGCACCGCCAGGGCAGCACCATCATCCTGGTTACCCACGAACCGGAAATAGGCCGTCATGCCCAAAGAATTGTGCATTTCCGCGATGGCCGCCTGGTGAACAGTGAAAATGTGAATCCACCCTTGGATGCACGACAGCTTTTAAAAGAATGGCTGGAGGAAAAGGGGGAGCTGGAATGAAATTCAAAGAAATGATTGCGGTTGCTTTAGAAGGTATATGGGTTAACAAACTGCGTTCCGCCCTGACTATGCTCGGTATGATCATTGGCGTGATGTTTGTTATCATCATCGTCACTATGGGACAGAGTGTGAACAAGCTAGTCTCCCAGGAAGTCGAGGGCATGGGAGCCAATTCCTTTACCCTGGTGCCTGTTTCCAACGACAACGGACAAAGAGGCAAGTTAACCCTGGATGATTGTAAACTGCTTAAAGACTCCATGGACAGCATTGAATTTGTGGTACCACTCAAGGTCTTGTCGAATACAGCAGCATTTGAAACAGCGCGCAAGAAGAAAACCAACATGCTTATTGGAACCAGCCCGGACTATTTGAAGGTAAGTCAGCTGGGTTTTGCCCAGGGACGATTCTTTAATGAAGCGGAAAATCAGATGGGCCGACGGGTAGTGGTTATAGACCAAAACTTGGCTGATGAATTGTTCGGCTCGGGAAATACGGCCGTAGGTAAAACCCTGCGTATCAATCGCATCCCTTTCCAGGTCTGCGGGGTAACCAAGCCTGAGGCCGCAGTAATGGGTATGCAGCAGACCTTTACCTGCATCCCTATTCAGACATTAATGGAAATGGATGATAACCAGGAGGTTCAGCAAGCTCTGGTAAGGGTAAAAAGCAACGAGCAATTAAAGGCTGCAACCAAACAAAGTGTTGGCATTTTGGAACTGCGCCACGCGGTGAAGAAGGGATATCAAGCCCAAACCAATGAACAAATGATGGAGCAGTTCAGTTCTATTCTCACCATTATGACATCAGTTTTCGGTGCCCTGGCGGGGATTGCCTTGCTGGTCGGGGGCATTGGTATAATGAATATTATGCTAGTTTCGGTTACCGAACGCACCAGGGAAATTGGGGTGCGAGTGGCCTTGGGCGCCCGGCGCCGCGACATCCTGATGCAATTCCTGGTGGAATCGGCCACTATTTCCGCACTGGGCGGCAGTATAGGCATGCTGCTGGGTGTCGGTATAGGAGCCATTATTTCCTTGGTATTAAAAACACCTATAATTGTATCATTTGGTACTATGCTGGTCGCTTTTAGCTTTTCATCTGCCATAGGCATTATTTTCGGCCTATATCCGGCCAATCGTGCTGCCAAGCTGGATCCCATTGATGCCCTGAGATACGAATAGAGGGACAACAAAACCGTCCACCTGTATCCTAGCCCAATATGCGCTCCAGTATACGCTTAAAAAATGGTTTCTTAGTTGTAGAATCTTGATTCGCCACAACCTCTGGACTAAGTATGTCATTGACCACATCAGCTTCCGGAGGAACGGGTTTAACGATTGCGGGAACTGGTCTGGCCTGCTCGGCAGGATGTACTGGATTTACCCTTGGGGATGTTCTATTATAGGTTTTTATGGCTATTGACGGCTCGCGGCGCTTATCATAATGCTGAGCAGGCTTCGTCGATGAACGCTTTTTCTGAGTTTCATTTAAGTTCGAGTTGGAAGCCGCCCGAGGCGCACTAATCTTCTGGGAATTCACCTGGATCCATTTATCGATCGAAGCTCGGCGCTCGGTGAAAACAGCCTCCGAGGGCAATTCAGCTTCCTCAATTCTTGCCCCGATATGCTCCTCTATCTCATAGAGGCTCATGATATCTTCGCCAGTAACTAAAGTTATAGCGCGGCCGCCATTCCCGGCACGGCCGGTACGTCCGATTCTATGCACATAGCCGTCTTTCTCAATAGGGACATCATAGTTGATCACCAGGGACAAATCATCGATGTGAATACCACGGGCGGCAACATCGGTGGCTACCAGCAAATGAAACTCCCCCTGTTTAAACTGTTGCAGTGTCTTCAGGCGTTTAACCTGGGGGATATCTCCATGCAAAGCCTGGGAATTATACCCCTGGCGGGATAAAATGCCTTGCACCCTGTCGACAGTAATTCGCGTGTTGCAGAAAATCACACAACTCTCCGGCTGCTCAATCATAAGTAGGCGATTTAACTGTATGCTCTTTTGGTTATTTTCAACCCGGTAGTATATCTGTTCGGTCGTATCCACGGTCTTGGTGTGTGATTCAATCTCAATAGTTACGGGATGTCTCATATACTCCTTGCAAATTATGCTGACTTCCGGAGGTATGGTTGCTGAAAAAAGGAGAGTCATTCTATCTCTGGGGAGAGTTCTGATAATTCTCTTCACCTGATCGAGAAACCCCATGTCCAGCATCCTATCCGCTTCATCAAGAACCAAAAAACGTATGTGTTTGGTGATGAGATTACCATGAGTAATGTGATCGAATACCCGGCCAGGTGTTCCAGTAACGATGGAAACACCTTTATTAAGAGCCTGAATTTCAGTATTCATATTGTGCTGTCCGTATACAGCCGTTGTCTTGTGCTGAAGATGCTTGGCCATCAGTTTGAGATCGCTGTCTACTTGGACTGCCAGTTCCCGTGTCGGAGTGAGTATCAGACCTTGGGGGCCTACCGTTCCGGCATCAGTCATTTGCAGCATGGAAACGCCAAAAACGGCAGTCTTGCCACTGCCAGTCTTAGATCTGACGATCAGATCTTCGTGATTCAGAATATGAGGTATTGCTCTGCTCTGCACCTCAGTGGGAACTTCAAAGCCCATATCCTTTAGAGCCTTTAAAATGGGAGACGTAATACCTAAGTCATTAAAACTACTCAACATTATTATCTTCTTTCATTATTGATACGTATTTTATTGTATCATTTGCTGCTGGTTTGTACTATACAAAGGACAAACGACCGCCACCTTGAAAAGTTTTTATTTTTTAAGGAATGTGACACTAATGTGTTGCAGAGGTAAACTGTAGGTACGAGAGACCCTTTTATAAACAATCTGATAATCACAAAGGATGGTATTCGCTATTCGCTTCCTAATTTGACTGCTCTAGCATTTGCTCAGTCTTAATGCTATCTTTGACCGAAGTTTTTTTGGCAGAAGCACCTAGGTTTTGGATTAGGGTCAGCAGACCAATTCCTAAAAACACAAAACCTGCTAGTTTATTTATAAGTTGTGGAGCGATATATCTACCCAGCGTAACGCCTACAGTTACTTCCACACAGACACATAAGATTAGTGCAATTGCACTGGCTATAAAGACGGTCCAGCGTTTGTGGGGATTATTACTCGTGATTAACAACACTGCTACCTGAGTTTTATCTCCCAGTTCTGCTAAAATGATCAAAACATACGTAGTTAGTACTGTCAGCAGTTGGCTACTCATCCTAAATTCCTGCCTTTCAAATATGAACATTTCCCATGATCCCGCAAAGCAGCAGCAAGCCCACGGTAATAAAAGCCCCGGCAGAAACGAAGGCGATGATGCGCGGTTTTAGAAAACGTGCGATGAGTTCGGAACCTACTAAGATTTCTATAAATGAACAACTAATCAATGCACACGCAGAACCCAGCCCCACCCAGAGAACATAGAGCGGTTTCTCACCTGCTAAAAGCAGGGTTGTAATTTGGGTCTTGTCACCCATTTCGGAAAGAAACACTACGCCCAATGCCGAAAAAAAAAGACGCCAATCCGAATTCAAAAATAGCTTCCTAATCAATTAAAATTCCCCCTGTTACTCAACAATAGGAAACGGGTTATTCTTTAAATATATTTTGGAATACCCAGTTTGCCATAATGGTTTAGACGCGTATAAAAAAGTTAGTCCAGACACAAATATCCTATGCCTGGATGAGCAAAATGGTTACATTCGGAGCTTTATTATTTAGTTATCCATACATATCTCCTTAGTTGAAATGGTCTCTATATACATATTTAATAACCTTATCTGCTTTTTTAAATAATGGTATATTATTATATTAATATATTGATTTCATCTTAAAACAGGTGGTGACAGAGTGAAAATCGACAGATTGATTTCAATTCTGGTAGTTCTGCTTAGAAGAGAACGGGTTCAGGCCAAAGAACTGGGCGAAATGTTTGAAGTTTCGGTTCGGACTATATTACGGGATGTAGATGCTATCAATCAGGCCGGTATTCCCGTCGTAACCTATCAGGGAGCCCATGGTGGAATCGGCATCGCAGAAGGCTATCGTCTGGACAAAAGTGTTCTTAGTGCTCATGATATGGCCGCTATTATTACAAGCTTAAAAGGTGTTTCAGGTATGATGCCGGATAGCCGCTATGATGTATTAATGGAGAAACTGAAGAACCCTCTATCCTCAGCTCAGTTGGATATGATTAACCTGAAAACCAGGCAAATGATTATCGATCTTTCTCCCTGGGGAGGATGTGAACCGCTAAAAGATAAAATAATTCCTATGCGTCAGGCGATTGAGAGTCATCATGAAATTGAATTTTTATATAAGGACGCAGAAGGCACAAGAACCAAGCGCAGGGTGGAACCTTACTCCCTGATTCTGAAGGGGCAGAACTGGTATCTTTATGCATGGTGTCTTCTGCGGCAAGATTTTCGTCTCTTCAAAATCAGCAGGATAAAGGAATTATTGCTTACCGACATATCCTATAACGCCAGAGACCTAACAACCGAACAGTATTCATGGGACGATGAATGGAAACACAACGCCAGAATGCTTGAACTGGACCTGCTTTTTGAACAAGAGCTAGAGAGTACGGTAGAGGAATATTTTGACTCTGATATGATCAGGCAAGATGATGGAAGGATAATGATTAAAATCAATTTGCCCGAAAATAATTGGTTGTATGGCTGGCTGTTAAGCTTTGGAAGCACTGTAGAGGTGATAAACCCTCCACATGTTCGAGAATTTATGGCCAGAACAGCTAAAGAAATATTAAAGAAATATTCGGCCTAAACCTGACATAGGGTTGTCATGTTAGCGGTGATATAATTAAGGAAAATAATTGAGGGGGTCAATATATGAATTATCAATTTGAATTGCTGGAAAAGCCTGCTCAGCCGGTAGTTTCGATGCGTACCCGGAGCTCAGTAGAAAGTTTGCCGCAGGTACTAGGGGGGGCTTATGGTTCAATAATGACTTATCTTAATGAAATAGGCGCAGAGCCAGCAGGTCCACCTTTTGTAGGCTATTTTAATATGGATATGCAAGACTTGGATTTAGAGGCAGGCTTTCCGGTATCCAAGCCTATAGCCGGAAAAGGTGAACTTAAACCCAGCGTAATTCCCGCTGGACCACGGGTAGCCTGCATACATATCGGACCATATAATCAAATCGAGAATGCCTATATTGCGATAATGGAGTGGATTGCTGCCAACGGACAAACTTCAACCGGGGTATGCTATGAGTTTTATTTAAATGACCCGGCCAATACCCCCGAAAATGAACTGATGACCGAAATAGTTTTCATGCTCAAGTGATTGAAAGGAGTTTGGATTAATGGAAAGGGACCTGATTCTGGATGCAAATAATGTCCTGGCATATGAAGATATCTTTAGCTATATCAATGAGCCGGCTCTGACCTGGTGGAAGGTATTAAATACTTTTATACAGCAGAAATACCAGGTGTCCCCCAAGATTAGCTATAGTAAATGCACTGCTCAACAGGGTTGGAATATAAAATACCAGAAATCAGGCAAGTCCCTGTGCACGCTTTATCCAGAAAAAGAGTCCTTTATAATACTCATTGTAATCAAGTTGGAACTGGTGGACTTTATTGAAAACATGGCTAGTTCCTATGATCCAGCTGTGATGAAGATTGTAAGGACTGCCCGACCCTTTAACGGCACCAAATGGCTAATGATTCGGGTAGAAAGCGAGGCCATTATGAAAAATGTGCAAGATCTATTAGTATTCAAACTTGAGATGAGTACAAGCCAAAAAACGGCTAGGCCTTAAACACAGATAAATAACTGTTATTAAGTGGCAGCTTTATCTTGGGACCGCATCAGACTGTGGGTAAGACATGACTGATATAAAACAGTTAAGCAAAGGGGGTAACCCAAGAATGAATGAATTACAAAAGCTTCCTAATATCGGAAAAGTAGTAGCAACCTTGCTCCTCGACGCGGAAATCAATACGCCTGAAAAGTTAGTAGACTTGGGCAGCAAGGAGGCCTTTCTTAGGATAAGACTACTAGACCCGACCGCCTGTCTGCATATGCTATACGGCTTAGAGGGAGCAGTCCAAGGAATTAGGGACACCCATCTTTCGATAGAAACCAAACAAGACTTGAAAGCCTTCTATAAAACATTATAAAATTATAGGACGTAACTCAAAACTAGGGGGCATACAAGGATGAAAGTTTCAGACCATGTTCACGCCTTAAGAATCCCATTCAAAATTACTACAGCAGGAGGAACCCAGGATCGTTTTGTCTATTCCTTTATTGTCTGTGGATCAGAAATCTACCTAATTGACACCGGGGTTGCATCATCAGAACAATTAATTTTTGATTACATTAAGCAAATCGGCAGAAAGCATGAAGATATTTCCGCTATTATTCTAACGCATTCTCACCCGGATCATATTGGTTCCGCTAAGAGCATTAAAGAATTAACCGGATGTAAGGTTATGGCGCATGGCGGAGAAAAGGATTGGATTGAGGACGTAGATAAACAATTTGCTGAACGACCAGTCCCGGGTTTTTATTCGCTCGTGGACGGAGCGGTAAAAGTCGACAAGATCTTAGAAGAAGGAGACAATATTGACCTAGGTGACAACCTTAATTTGAAAGTACTACATACACCTGGTCATTCCAAAGGATCTATCTCACTCTATCTAGATCCGGACCATGCGCTGGTGACTGGTGATGTAATCCCGGTTCCAGGTGATATGCCTATTTACGATGACCCGTTGGCTTTAATTGAATCCATCAACAAGGTTAAGTCTTGCAGTGAAGTGAGTGTACTATTATCTTCTTGGGATGAACCAAGAACCGGGGCTTTAGTGGTCCAGGCGATGGAGGATGGGTTTGATTATATTAATCGTGTTCACAATGCCGTCATCGAAGCTGCCAAGACGAACCCATCGCTGGAAGCAACTGACCTGTGCAAACATGTTTTAGAAAAGCTCAATTTGCCGATGTTTATGGCAAATCCATTGGTAGCAAGGTCGTTCGCTTCTAGTTTACGATATGTTAAATAGGGACTATTTCAATAAATCCTTGACCTTAACCTCGGGATGGTGATATCGCGCATAAGCGGATGTTTTCTTACCGTACTGCAGGGCCTCTTGGGGGCACCATTGAATACAGGCTAGACATTGCTCGCAGTGATTGTGCCATACCAGTTTCTCGTCCTGCATCGTAATATTTTTGGTTGGACAGACCTGCATACACAGACCGCATTGATTGCACCGTTCATCAACCCAGAACTTTTCATCCATTTCCGGGATGTGGGGGAAACTAAATTTATACAACCAGGTAAAAATGATCCTTTGCCAGAGGGGACCTTTCTCCACTGGCATTTTAACTCTTCGGCCAATTTCCTGCGCAATGTTAGATATCTTTATACGAGCTGCCGCAAAAAGTTCACTTTGTTTCTCCGAAGAACCCGGACCGCCCCAGGGGATATAATTGGAAGGCATAATGACAGACCATCCGCTGGATAGAACTAAACCCTTGGATTCCATAACCCTACGCAATTGCACCAGAGTATTGGATACTTGACCGGCATTGTTAGCAATCGCAAAGATATATTCAGGCGACATTACATGCAACTGATCCAGGAATTCCAAAACCCGTTTCGGTACACCCCATATATGCACTGGAAATATCAAGCCTATTGTTTGTGAATCAATATTATGCTGGTTAATATCCCAATCCACCATGGAGACTAGCTCTGTATTGCCCATTTCACGTGCCAAAGCCCGGGCTGTCCACAAAGAATTGCCAGTAGCGGTAAAGTAGAAAATGGTCGTTTTGTTTGTTTGAGTATTCATAGCTACTCCTTCAAGAGCTTTTTATAACCAAATAATCTCTAAACTACATCACAATTCAGAATAACCTTAGTCATAATAATGGTCAATATCTTTGTTAGGAAGGTCATAAAAAAAGTGTCCTTAAATATGCGGGCCACTAAGACTGGGGTTACTTTGTGAAAAATGGCTGCTAATAATTTGCAGGTATTTAGTAGATCAACAGTGAATTCAGATAACTTATTAAGACTAATTTCAATAGTCAGGAAGCAGGTAATGATTGATATGGAGCAGTTGCATCTGGGAGATATTATCATTGATGTGGAACGAAAGAGAATTAAACATATTTACCTAAAGGTGTGCCCCCCGGCGGGCACTGTGCACATGTCTGCTCCACTTAAAATGAGTTTGGATGCAATCCGGGTCTATGCTTTTTCCAAGCTTAATTGGATTAATAAGCAACAGGCCAAATTCAGATCCCAGGCTCGAAAAACCCCCAAAGAATTTCTAAATCATGAGAGCCATTACTACAATGGCAGGTGTTACCGGCTAGAGGTGGTAGAAGTTGAAGCACCACCCAAGATTGCTTTTGACCAGACGACTCTTATACTTTATGTGCGCCCTGACACTCCAACCGAGAAGCGCCAAAGCATTATGGATAAATGGTATCGGGCTCAATTAAAAGCGGTACTGCCAATACTTATAAATAAATGGGAACCCAAACTAAATGTGAAAGTAAATGAGTTTGGAATTAAGAAGATGAAAACCAGATGGGGAACTTGTAACCGCGCAGCAAAACGCATATGGCTGAACTTAGAACTGGCCCAAAAATCTCCGGAGTGCCTGGAATATATTGTAGTTCATGAAATGGTGCATCTTTTGGAGAGGAAACATAATGAGCGATTTACTGCATATATGAATGAATATTTGCCCAGTTGGCGAATTTTAAAAGATGAGCTTAATGGATTACCAGTAAAACAGGAGAACTGGTAGGAATTCTAGGATTACTATTGCATCTGACATAGGAGTTAAAGCTCCCTTCTATTTGTTCCGAAATATTTTGTGACTCCGATAAATATAATAAGCTAACAGCGACAATAGGGCTATAGTCCCAGCGCCAATGATATATTCATGAATTATAATTTGATACTTATCCCATTCAGGCCCGAGAATTCTTCCCAAAGTTATAAATATGCCTGAATATAGGAAGGCTCCTATATAGGCGTACACTGCAAATAATCGAAACGGAGTCTTCATTATACCTGAGAAGTAACCTGTGACATGCCGAATCCCGGGGATGAAATAAGCTACGAGTATGAGAGTATATCCATATTTGTCAAACCAATCAGCAACTCTATCAAACTTTTCCGGTCCCAAATGAAAATAGTGCCCGTACTTATGAAAGAACGGGTTCCCCAGTTTTTTGCCTATCAGGTAAGATAGGGTGATTCCTGTACATACTCCCAGGAATACCGCGGCGAATGCAGCGAAATAATTCATTTTACCCTGGTAGCTGAGATAACCTACATAGCCCATAGTCGTCTCACCAGGCAGCGGCAGGGCAAGCAGTTCTGCAAGAAAGGCAAGAAATAGAATGATATAACCATGTGCAGCAATGTAGTGTAAAACCTGCTCTGTCATTGAGCGATAATCTCCCTTCCAGCCGCTTAATTTCTAAGAAACCCTTAAATGATTATATCAGAAACAAATTTGTCGCAAACATCGTTTAATAATCACCACAGCTGCAACGGCACAATGTTTTGAGCATCTGTATAAATATGTATAATATTGATAGTTTAAAACGGGATAGGATATATATGCATTTTGTTGAAAACGGATTCACTGAGGTATCAAATCGTGAATGTTCAATATCTTAAATATGGAGATGATTTTAGTTGTTAATAGAATTTAAAAGATTGCATAACGGCGACATTCAAAACGCTCTTAATTTAGTATGGTCAGTTTTTCAGGAATTTGAAGCTCCTGATTATTCTGAACAAGGAGTGCGTGAATTCGAAGGTTTTATTAATATCTATTCAATAATTAAAATGATGGATAGAAAGGAAATTGCTTTTTGGGGCTGTTATTATAATGCTGCTTTAGTTGGAGTAATTGCTACCATTGGGAAAAGCCATATATCCCTGTTTTTTGTACAGAAGGAATATCATAGACAGGGGATCGGGAGGCAGTTATTTCAAGCAATGATAGATGCCTGCAAGAATGACGATAGCATAAAAAGATTCACAGTAAACTCATCACCATATGCAACTGAAGTTTATCATCGGCTTGGATTTGTGGATACGGATAAAGAGAAAACTGTTAATGGAATTCGATTCACGCCCATGGAATACCTTAAAGTTTGAGCCAATTTATATCTTTTTAATTAGGATAGCTAAAGGAAATAAGATGCTTGTTTTAAGGGAAGGGAAGGAATGGAAGCAAATCAATAATAATATTTCCCCCACAAAAATAAGGAAAATATTGCGAAAAGACCGATATATACCTTAATATCAATTTGCAATTTTAAAACAATTATTTTTAGATTTTACTGATCATACTTTGAGGGGGGATAGAGAATAAAAAACCTTAAAAAGATAATTTTTACCTTATTTATCATAATCTTAATAGTTATTACGTTTAATAATAAATATACTTCCTTGATCCAAGATTTTGAAAGTGAAGCAAAATCTAAAGAAGTCCAGATAAATAGGCATATTGACTTAAGCAGCAGTTTTATTGATTTGCTGACGATATATGGAAATAATTATTTCACCCAAAAAGAACATAATGATACAGAGCTTTATAGCCATCTTAAATATGACCCCAATACAAACACCTATAACTTAGACGCAATAGGCGATACAGAATATCAAGATACGAAGGGAAACTTAACCGGAATAGGACAAATACCCGAAAATGGACTTTATAGAGACGAGATAAATCTCGCCCTGCAATATAACGAATATTACAACAGTTTATATAATAAGCTGCCAGATGTTGGATGGCTATATTATACAAGTGAGAATAATTTTATTAATATGTATCCTTGGGTCTCATCAAATAAATTCAAATTCACCGAAGGACTAAAGAGCACTGAGTTTTATTCATATGTAACTGCCCCCCGTAATCCTTCCCGGAAAGCTCTGTGGACACCTGTCTATTTGGACATGGCCGGCAAAGGGCTGATGGTTTCATTATCAAGCCCGATATATAACCAGGATACTTTTATGGGAGTGGTCTCTCTTGATTTAACCAATTCTCGACTTAGCGCAATGATAGCCTCTAAGCATGAAATATACTTAATTGACGAAACGGACTCGATTATAGCTACAAGTATGAATCTCAAATTTGATAAAGAAGTCATTAAATTAACTACACTGCTGAACGACTCGGGAAGTGATTTCGATAAGCTTAAACATGCAGATCTTAATAAAATTCAAAGATTGGACAAATATTACATCTATTCAGCTAATTTTAATAATGCACCTTGGAAGATGTTCTTTCTTGTACCGGTAGGGTCAATTATTTATCAGTCCGTATTATTTACATTACCGATACTGTTGACGTGCATTCTTTTATTATTAACATTTTTCGAAACTGAAAACCGTAAAAAAGCTGAAACACTGCTTATCAATTCCCTTGAGGAACTACAGTCATACCATAAACTGCTTGAAAATGCTGCGAAATTTGATTTTCTTACATCTACCTATAACAGAAGGGGACTTAAGGAATCCATCGATAAAACTGTAGCTGCAAATACTACCAGAAATATACCAGTTTCATTCATAATCGGCGATATTGATCATTTCAAGGAATTTAATGATACTTTTGGACACGCAGCTGGCGATAAGGTATTAATTGAGATTGCAAATATTATGAAGAAAAACAAAGCCGATAGTGATGTTGTGTGCCGTTGGGGGGGAGAAGAATTTCTCATAATGCTAATTAACAAAACTATTGATGAAGCCACGCTTGAAGCAGAAAATATCAGAAAGGAAATTGAAGACGTTGTTATACTATGGGATGATTCAAAAGAACTTAGAGTAACAATGACTTTTGGTGTAGCACAATACGACCACAATGAAAGTTATGAAAATAGCATTTCCAAAGCGGATAGTGCTCTTTATATTGGTAAGTTGAATGGCAGAAACCAAGTAATTACCCATCGGGACTAAGGAGCATAAGCTATCATTGAGTGAAAAACCAGAGCCTGGTCCAAGACCAGGCTCTATTATTTTGTGCGATACTTTATGGACTTTATTAGTTATTTTTTAATTGGGAAATAGATTTCGGTGACGAACTCATCCGGAGAAACTTTATCCTGGACTCCCTTTATATATTTTTCATAAGGGGGCGCTGCGATACTGTATCCTTCTTTTTCTATCCATTCTGTCAATGCAGCATATATCTCGGTAAAGTCATCATATCTGCCAATAAATGTTGCATAACAGCATAATCCACCATCCAATATACGGATATGAGGATCATCCCCGCCGGTTACCTGAACACCGACTTCTACCTCAGTATGTTCGGGATTAAAATCTTCATCATGATAGATTGACAGGCATGGACCGTTAATTTGTATTCCTTGCTTGTATATGCCTCCAAATAATTCGCCAAAAATAGCCTCGAAGTCATTCATACTTATATGTTTGCGCAGGCTATATATCTTGATGGGTTGAGTTTCTGTCAAGTTTACTACTATATTATTTGACATAATATCAATACTCCTTTCAATCTTGCCAATGTCCTGTTCCATTTGCCGCAGGATGTATTCCTGCTTATCTAACTGCCTTAATATGGTCTCCCGTTTTAAACGGATACTATCGGCCAGATAGGTATTATCTTTTCTAGCTATTATCATTGCAATTTCAGGAAGTGAAAATTGATACAATTTAAGGCGAGTGATTAATAGCAAATCCTTAAGTTGACTAACCTTGTAATAACGGTAACCATTTTCATCATTAACCTGTATGGGCCTTAAAAGACCAATTTCATCATAATAACGCAGTGTCTTGGTAGACACCCGACATACTTTGGAGAATTCTCCGATGGTAAGCATTATAGCTCCTCCTTTATTGGATTGAACATGTTCTGTAATAAGTATATAAGTTCCAGTTACGGTAAGGTCAACAGCTAATAAGTAATAATTTCGAGAATCCCATATCGACAGATAAAATAACTTACTATTTAGCAAAGAGAGATTATTAAGGGATATAATAATGCCAGGATTAACTAAGAGAGGGATATCAACTAATGGCCAAAAAACTCGAGAGGGAATTGATTGCCATCATCGAGCCCGATGGGGAATATACACTGGATTGGCAATATCTGAACAAAAGCCTGCCCAAGGCTGCTGAAGAATGGCAAGAAAATTTTTATGCAGAGTATATAGCAGACCGTGATTACGCCTGGTGGTCGCTGGGAACATCAAAAATTGATCATAATCTTACCGAATCACTGGAATACATATATAAAGTAGCAGCGACATTTGTTAAGAATCTGGTAAAAAAGCCGGATCTAGAGCTGCTACGCGAGAAAGCAGCAGTGACTCTAGAAGACCAGGAACGTGAACTCTTATTAATGGAAATTCCGTATTTAATTGGTGCTGCATATCTCGATACGCACTGGCTAGGCTGTGCCTGGGACAAACTTAATCAGGTCTATTACCAGGATATAAAAAAACATTCGGGCAGTATAAATGAATATTTTTGGAACAAAAACCCTGATATCCACCTGGCGGGAAAGGTGTACTTTCACCTGGTGGAAAGCCAAAGGGATGATTACCCGTTTGCATTTTTAGCTACCTATGCAGCCGAAGCTCTGGCGACCGGCTCGGCCAAACACCTGCCTTTGAAAAATGCGCTTATGGAATATGGGGAGAACAGCCGGAAACTTCTGGAGTTGCTTTCAACTGTAAACAAAGCTGCCCGACAGAGTCCATTTGTATACGAACTGCTGGAAAGCGGAGAAATATTTCATCCCATTGGCTTATATGCGGATGAAGCCCACACCTTCTTAAAAGAAGTACCTATCTATGAAGAAGCTGGGGTTCTCTGCCGGATACCCAACTGGTGGAGAAAAAAATCGGAATCCGTGAAGGTAGCAATAAATATCGGAAACAAGGTCCCCTCCCTGGTTGGCTTTGAGGCCTTGGTTGATTTCAATGTGCAGTTGTCTCTAGGTGGTGAAACTCTCAATTTAGAAGAATTGCAAAAACTTCTCTCCGAAACGGAAGGACTGGCCTTCCTCAAGGGAAAATGGGTGGAAGTGGACCACGCTCGTCTGGGCGAGACCCTGGCCGCCTACGAACAGGCTGAGAAAATGGCCTTAAAAGGCGACATGACTATGATGGAGGCCATGCGCATAAGCCTGTCTCCGTCCAAATCTTTAAAGATTAATGAAAATGTCAGTGCAGTAGAAGTCAATCACGGCGAATGGTTGGAAAACCTGTTGTCTAGCCTGAGAAGGCCAGAAACTATCAATTACGTAGATTCTGGAGATAATTTCAACACGGTTCTCCGGGATTACCAGCAAAAAGGGTTAAACTGGTTATATACCATGAGAAAGCTTGGGTTGGGTGCCTGTCTGGCTGACGACATGGGGCTGGGTAAAACTGTACAGGTCATTGCCCTGCTCAACAGCCTGCGTTCCAGTCGCGAAGAAAAGGTGCTGCTTATTATACCTGCTTCCCTTATCGGCAACTGGATTGCTGAGATTAATCGCTTTGCACCTGGCCTTAATTACCGGCTGATCCATCCCCAGGAGAAGAATAGCGCAGCAGAACCAGGAGAGGTTACAGCCGGGATCTACATAACCACCTATGGAATGCTGGGTCGGACCGGATGGCTGCAGGAAGTACCCTGGGACATCGTTATCCTGGATGAAGCCCAGGCTATAAAAAATCCCGGCACCAAGCAGACTAAGTGTGTCAAACAATTAAAGGCTCACTGCCGGATAGCCCTGACCGGAACTCCAGTGGAGAATAGGCTAGCGGATTTGTGGTCCCTTTTCGATTTTCTTAACCAGGGGCTTTTGGGAAATGCCCGCGAATTCAGCGGGTTTGCCAAGAAGCTAAAAGACCAGCCGGACGGTTATGGCCGGTTAAAACAAGTGGTATCGCCTTTCATTCTGCGCCGCCTAAAAAGTGATAAGAATGTAATAGCTGATCTGCCCGAGAAAATAGAAATGAAAAGCTACGCCACCCTTAGTAAAAAACAGGCTGCTCTTTATATGTCACTAGTAAAAGATCTGCAAAGAAAGCTGGAAACCAGCGACGGAATCGAAAGAAAAGGTCTGGTCTTGGCCTCGCTGATGAAATTCAAGCAGATCTGCAACCATCCAGACCAGTACCTGGGCCAGGTTGCCTACCTGGCAAATGAGAGCGGCAAATATGACCGGCTGCGGGAAATATGCGAAACCATCTATGCCAAAAGGGAACAGGTAATAGTATTTACCCAGTTTAGAGAAATTACCAATCACCTGGCTGACTTCCTGCAAACAGTGTTCCACCATGAGGGGCTGGTCCTACATGGTCAAACCCCAGTGGCCAAACGCAAAGATATTGTAGCCAAATTTCAGGGTCCAGAATATGTGCCATTCATGATATTGTCCATCAAAGCCGGCGGGGTAGGCTTAAACCTTACCGCTGCCAACCATGTCATCCACTTTGACCGCTGGTGGAATCCAGCCGTAGAAAACCAGGCCACGGACAGAGCCTTCCGAATCGGCCAGAAGAAAAACGTGTTGGTGCATAAGTTCATAACCAGGGGTACAATTGAAGAGAAAATTGATCTTATGATCGAGGAAAAGATCAAAATGACTCAGGAAATCATTCCTGACCTGAACGAATCCTGGATAACCGAAATGGACAACCAGCAGTTGCTTGACCTTTTCAGGCTTAGAATTTAGCCAGGAGGAAAAAACAATGGCGTATGACGACTACTACCTTGAATATGTAACCAAAGCCGAAAGAGAAAAAATGGCTCAAAACACCATCGAAAAGCTGAAGAAAAAAGGAAAGGCGGAACTTAACCCGGTTTGTATAACTGGTCGGCAACTGGCTCGAACCTGGTGGGGAAAGGCCTGGAACGACAATCTGAAGCGCTATGCGGACTACTCCAGTCGCATGGGCCGGGGTAGCAGCTATGTGCGCAACGGGGCGGTGCTGGACCTGAAGATTGAGCAGGGCATAATCAAAGCGTTGGTACAGGGGAGTGTCAGAAAACCCTATGAGGTTGAAGTTGACATCCGCCCACTGCTGCCCGAGGTGTGGGAAAGAATACGCATAGCGAGCGAGGGCAAAATTGAGTCCCTTCAGGAATTGATCGATGGAAAATTTCCGCCAGGACTATCAGAATTGTTTACCACCCAGGGCAGCGGTCTCTTCCCAACAACCAAGGAAATCACCTTTAAATGTTCCTGCCCGGATAGGGCGGTGATGTGCAAACATGTAGCCGCAGTCTTATACGGAATCGGAGCCAGATTGGATGAAGACCCAACCTTGTTTTTCACCCTGAGAGCGGTGGATATCCACGATCTCATCAGTAAAGCTATCCAAAGCAAAACCCAAAACATGCTCAGTAAATCCGGGGCAACCAGCCATCGCATCCTGGAGGATGCCGACATAGGCGCCATGTTCGGAGTGGAAGTGGAAGCTATGGTTGAAGCTGTCCCAGATGTTGCCGATAAAAAGCAGAAAAACAAAGCGTAGAAGATTGGCAAAAAGTGTATGTAGTTTAGACGTCACATAGCGACGCATTAACTTTACCAATAAATGGTTGAAGCTAAGATTGCGACCTGTTACACTGCCCTCTTTAAATACTTTAATGGCATCAGTATTTCATTCAATGGAAGCTATATTTTATGACAATTGTCTACACAGGTGCCGCACAGGATGCATTTCATGTTTTCCATGTCCATTATTTGTACCGTCTGGTTTACATCGAGACTCATGGTGCATTTTATAGAAAAATTAATTTTGTTTATTGAAGATTATGTCGAATTATCATACAATATATTGAGTATATTTAGGATAAAACAAGGGCGTTTTTCCGAATTATTGCGGAAATGTGCCCTTGTTTATTTATTTTGGGAGGTTTTGTAATGAAAAACGTAAAATCGCTTTCACCGGAAAAGATATTTGGAGAATATGTTTTCAGTGAAACAGTAATGCAAGCCAGACTATCGAAAGCTGCGCACAAGGTACTCAAAAAAACAATTGACTCAGGCGCTCCGTTGGACTCTTCTGTTGCAGATGAAGTAGCTTCGGCTATGAAAGAGTGGGCCGTCGAAAAAGGCGCCACGCATTTTACACATTGGTTCCAGCCAATGACCGGCATTACCGCTGAAAAACATGACTCCTTCATTTCACCGACAGGTGACGGCAGGGTATTAATGGAGTTCTCAGGCAAAGAACTGATAAAAGGCGAACCGGACGCATCCTCATTTCCCTCGGGCGGATTGCGTGAGACGGCCAGCGCCAGAGGTTATACTGCATGGGATTGTACTTCACCCGCTTTTGTAAAAGAAGGTACGCTTTACATACCTACCGCATTCTTTTCCTTTACCGGAGAAATACTGGACAAGAAGGCTCCGCTGCTCAGGAGTGTTGAAGCATTGAGCAAGCAGGCTCTCCGTGTCCTGGGTGCCTTAGGAAACACCACTTCAAAGAAGGTTATATCTACAGTTGGCCCAGAACAGGAATATTTCTTGGTAAACCGTGAACTCTACGATCAACGGCTGGACTTGCTTCTCACCGGTCGTACTCTTTTCGGCGCCAAACCACCTAAAGGACAGGAGCTTGAAGACCAGTACTTTGGAAGGCTTCGCATCAAGATTATCGAGTTCATGCACGAACTTGACGAAGAACTTTGGAAGCTGGGGATCACTGCCAAAACCAAACATAATGAAGTAGCACCGGCTCAACATGAACTTGCCATCATTTTTGACCCGGCGAGTGTAGCCGCAGATCATAACCTGCTCGTTATGGAGATGATGAGAAAAGTTGCGAAAAAGCACGGCCTAGCCGCTCTGATTCATGAAAAGCCGTTTGCCGGTATCAATGGAAGCGGTAAACATATCAACTGGTCAATAGCAACAGATGATGGGTTCAATCTGCTCGAACCAAGTATGAAGCCTGCTGAAAATATTCAATTTTTAATATTCCTCGCTGCTGTTATCAAAGCTGTCGATGAATATGCGGAGTTGCTCAGACTATCGATCGCAAGCTCAGGGAACGATCACAGGCTCGGTGCCAACGAGGCTCCGCCCGCAATCGTGTCCATATTCTTAGGAGCAGAGCTTAATGCCGTTATTGAAGCAATAATCAGCGGAGAATCTTATGAGGATGTAGGACGTGCCAAAACAAATCTAGGCGTTTCCTCTCTTCCTATTGTTACCGGAGACGCGTCAGACAGAAACCGAACCTCTCCGTTTGCATTTACCGGCAACAAATTCGAGTTCCGTATGTGCGGTTCGTCTAACAATATAGCCGAGCCTTGCTTCACTTTAAATACGGTAGTTGCGCAAGCACTTTCTGATGTGGCTGACTTGCTCGAAAAGTCTGACGATGTTGAATCAGCTGCTAAACAACTTGTGAAGGACATTGCTACTGCCCATAAAAGGGTTATCTTTAATGGCAACAACTATGCGGCAGAATGGATTGAGGAGGCTGCACGGCGTGGCCTTCCTAATATTGAAAATACGGTGCTCGCTATAAAGCAGCTCAAGTCAGCAAAGAGCATAGCTGTATTTGAACACATGGGAGTTCTCACCGAAACCGAAATAGATTCACGTTATGAAATCCTGCTTGATCACTACTCAAAAACTATTAATGTGGAGGCATTGACCCTGATAGATATGATTGATCGTCAACTTCTGCCCGCAACGCTCGGCTATGCCCTTAAACTTGCTGAAATATCAGAAAAAACCGGGAGTAAGACTGCTAAAGTGCGTATGGAACAAATTACTGCCCTGGCAGATAGTATGGATAGTAAGCTGGCAGCACTGAAAGTTGCTGTAAACACAGCAACCGTTGACGGCCCGTTTGAGACGGCTATGAATTATCGGGAAAATGTTCTTATTGCCATGGAAGCTGCCCGTACAGTTATCGATGAGACTGAAACGATCATTCCTGCAAACGTATGGCCTGTTCCCGTATATTCAGACATTCTATTCAGGGTCTGATAAAAAGATATTTGTGAGATTAACTAAAAACAAATCGCAAGAAGCATCTGCTAAGCAGATGCTTCTTTATGCCAAAATATCTTAACTTTGTGTGAGCCTGTGCATTTGCAAAGGATCTATTCCTAGCTCCTGATCGAAAAACTTTTATCAACCTATACGCTTTTTACACACAGTTTCAATCGGACAGGCTTCACATGACGGGGACTTTTTACAATGCCGTTTTGCGTGTTCAACAATTAAGGCATGGAATTCTCCATATAGGTATATGTCCTTAGGAATGGTTTCCTCAATCTTCAACTGTAATTCGTCATAAGTATTGGGGATATCATGACCCAGCCGATATAGTATGCGTTTTGTATAAGTATCCACTACAAAAAAAGGCTTGTTTAAGGCATACAATAAAATAGAATCAGCCGTTTCACGTCCCACTCCTTTAACCGCTAGTAATTCTCTGCGCAGAATTTGCTCATCAATCTGCACGGCATTGTTCACATCATAAGAGTATGTTTCGTACCACAGGGTAAATGCTTTGAGTTTGATTGCTTTTTGATTGTAATAACCACTGGGGCGAATTATTTGGGCCAATTCATCATTACTTACTGTAGCTATATACTCCGGGGATAACCGATCACCAAAATTTCTTATTGCCTTTTCCACATTCAGCCAGGTGGTATTTTGGGTCAATATAGCACCAACCATCATTTCAAATGGTGTTTGGGCAGGCCACCAGTGCCTCTGACCATAGGCATTTAAGAGGGTTCCATAGATTTCTAATAATCCGTTCATTTTAGCCTCCATTAATGTACTGCCCGCATTGCAATCAGTGCCACCCAATCTGGTCTGCCGCGTAACAATTAGATGGGCACACAGATTTCGCATAAATGGTTATTGACCATGCTCAGGCTATACCTTTCAAGTATAAGTTTGATGAAATCAATGGAATAGCCTCCATTTGATAGCTCTGATAAAATCCCGCTCCAAGCCTTTTGAATATCTTCTGCTGTATGATGAATCACAAAAACAGCATATTTGCCGCCGGGAAGTTCAGTCGCGTGTATATTTCCATCTTTAATTGCAAATTCATTGGGAATGACAATGCAGACATCATAACGGCAGTTTTCAGGTAACGTAATATCAGGATTGTCGTGCGCAATCCCCAGAATAACGGTTGATTCATTTAAAAGATCGTTTGAGATTGCCCAACTCTTTAAGCTTGTCATGAGTGCCTGATTATTTGCTCCATAAGGACCAATCTGGCTCATATATGCTACTCGGTGTTTTGGGATGTCTTCAATCTTAAACGACATTGCTATTTCTCCTTTGGTCGTATGATATATCTAAAATTAACAGGATATAAAATGAATTTCAATCATTTTAAAACTATCAAGAACTGTTTGATAGAACAATAATCTATTGGGATACATCAGTAATTATATCTGCACTTTTTAAAGATGTTCACAGCTAGGTGGCCTGGAGTTGGTCCCGGCGGGAAGGCACTCATCTGTTGTCCTCGCTGACGATAGCGGAGACCTATGCGGCTATCAACCGGATTGATAGAGAAAAAGAAAGCCCTGCCCGAAATCAGTTTGCTGACCTTTGACCAGCGTCTTTTAATTGCTGCCCCACCCCTCTCTTTACTCCTACATCATAAAACCAAGTCAGTCAATTCGAAATATAGTCTTTCAAAACAACACTACATACAAAAAAAATACCTGGCAATAATTGATTATAAATATAGTCACAACTTGTCTAATCCAAGGGAAACAAGGAGGTATGTTATGGTTGTTTGGGGCTTAAATAAGGAATATGCTTTTTAAAGGGCGGAATAGAGAAGCAGAGGAGTGCGTGTCTGGAAAATCATAATATCAGGAATGCAGCGCTCGATGATATTGATGATTTGAGCAGGCTGGCTCGGCGGAGAAGACAAGCATCTTACCGGCGGTAAATTTTCAATTTAGTGGCGGGCAGTGTGAAACTGAAGCATGAAAGCACAATTTGTCAATAGAAGGTATAGATAGATGAAACGATTCATTATTGCTGGTTTAATTGTTTTATTAGGTTTAATTGTTTGGTATAGACCTTATTATCAAGCCAGAGATATTTTAAGAACTTATGATTTCCATCCTGTTGGTATGCCGAAACACACAAGTATTGTTTTGGAAGAATTAACATTTGCTTCATTAAATGAAGCATCAAAGGAACTGGGCTATAATCTGCAACCATATAAAGGAAAAAGGGTTGAAGTGTTACAATACGAACTTCTGGAGCGTCATATGTATGAAAATGGTAACGGAGAATATGCAGTTTATGCTAAATTTCTATTGAACGATAAGCACCAATTAATCGGTGCATCATTGGAAGTTAAGGGTATGATGCCAGGGGTTATTTCTTTCACTGAGAATAAACCAAATTATTAAAGTATAAAGGTTCGACATATATTAACAGCCGTTAAAGAGAGGTAGAGTTATGAAAAAAGAGAAGATTTTAGTGATGATCATCTTTGTGAGTAGTTTGATTATGCTAATTATATCAGTTGGACTGTGTATCAACTTAGCATGTTATGTTGATGAAGCTGGCACAGGTCCTGCCACAGTATTAGGTGGTTATTTTTGGCTTCAAATGTACTGGCTGCGGTTAGTTTTGATATCCATAACAACTGTTCTTTCTGGAATGTGTTTGTTATCAAAGGAAAAATGAAGTTTTTGAGCATTTTTGGTATTTGAAAAATATTCAAAACCATAAATATGAACAGATTTGATCGAGGATGAAGTTATGATCGATTTGTTTAAGCAATTCCTATAGTTTCGCTTACTGGAAACTATACGTCTGATTTCTACGATATCACCAGCGACACGTAATGGTATATATTCCATTAAGAAGAATGGGATGGATGATAGTTGGATAAAAGTCTATTTATTTCTCAATTAATGCTTTATGCCTATTATATTACCAGGCTGTAAGTATCGAAATTATTGTTCAGAGAGAAGGAAAGGGGAAGGTAAGATTTGATATTAACGTTCAGGAAAAAGGGGGTGTAATAACCCTCTTTTTGTTTTAAATGGACGTTTGAATGGTATAGGCGCCGGGCAGCTTGAGAACCAGATTGAACAGCTAATCTCCAAAATTGAATCTAAACTTATCTTAGATTATGCCGAGGTATTATATATTAGCAGTATTGGTCTGAGGGTGATAGTTAAGTATGTCAAACAATTACGTAAGGCGAAAATATTTTAAGCTAATTAATGTGAACAGTGATGTTTATAAGGTGTTTAAACTGATGCTTATATGGGGATCTACTTTATACCGGGTCATAGTCCTGACAGTATATGTATACGTATTGGTGAGATATTATTCGCTGGTGATTTCTTTTTAGCGGTTAACTTCCTACTAGCTGGGGCTGTAGGCTGGAATCAAACTGATATGATGAATTCTATTAGTCATATGTTCTGGCTGGCAGAGAACACCGATGTAAACTGCTTCTGTACGGGGCGCGGCCAGAGGCGGTAAAAAGCATGATAGCATGAGGGAAAAGACAGCCAAGTTCTTGATTTTGATAAGATTGATGAATTACTAGCCGAATATGGCGAGTTTGCAGAGCTTTTTAAAGCCGGGAACATTGCCTGTCCTACCTTAATATTAAAGGCTGTGCAGCTTATGGTGAAACAGATAAAATCTTTGCTAAGGATGGTATTGATGGGGTAATAGATAAATATCTCTTCCGGAGGGTACAGCAATCATTTGCGGATTTTATGCAAATTGCGGGTGGTATGCCGATAGAAGATATTAGAGAAGAGGTTGAGCTAAACCAGTTGCTAAAGGATTTACTGCTGCAGATAAATAGTGTTCCTTATAACGATAATATTCTAGACGTTTTGGAAAACGAGGAAATGTATTTACATTCCTTAATAGCGCGAATTGCTTTTCAACCGGTATTTAGAGAAGTAAGCTTTGATTTTCAAGGTGATAATAATTTGCCGAGATTGGAGATCCCAAAAGACAGGTATTGCGATGCATTACTGGGATCGACTATGGTTAGTAAGGGGGGCCATTATTAGAATAAGCAGTCCCAAGGGTATACCCCATGATGTCATCAATGAAAAGAGCTGCGCTTGTACAAAGGAAGATTACTGCAATGGTAGGAGAAATAGTGGTGGAAAATGAAGGGAATAGTCTTGTATTTAGTATTAGACTAAGGTTTAACGAAGTGGAGAAAAAAATAGACCAATAAAGGTAGTTATATCTCTTCATAGAATAGAACAAGATGAGACAATAATATTCCTAAATTGACAAAAATACCTACTTCCACAATAATTGGAATTAATAGTTGAAATTTATATTTTAGGAGAGATTTATTTATGAAGATCGATAAAAATGTAAACGGTGAAACTCTGACACTTACCTTGGATGGCAGGCTGGATACCACAACCGCTCCACAGCTGGAAGCAGAAATCAAAAATTCTCTTAATGGGGCAGCAAGTTTGACTTTGGATTTCGGCGCTCTTGATTATCTTTCCAGCGCCGGTCTGCGTGTGCTATTGGCAGCTCAAAAACAAATAAATGCTCAAAAAGGCAGAATGGTGATTAAAAACGTCAACTCAACAATTATGGAGGTATTTGAAATAACCGGATTTACTGCCATATTAACAATCGAGTAGTCCCGATAATGGAGGCACCAATGTATATTAGCTGATTAAAACAAATGATCGAAAAGGCAGGGGCATAGAATGAAAGATGGCTATTTCCCGCTTACAGCGGCACAGTATAATATCTGGCTGAATGAACAGGTTTATTCCGGAAGTGCCATCAATGTAATTCATGGTTCCCTGTGGCTGAATGAACAGGTTGATCCTGCGCTGCTGCAAGAAGCAGTTGATATCTTGATGGATCGCAGTGATATTTTTCGCTTGCGCTTCGCGGTGGATGACGGTGAAACCGTGCAATATTTGGATAGCAGCCGGTTAGGAAAATGTAATATAGGCGCAGCTTGTACATACCCTGGGGTCAAAGAATTACTGAACGATCGGGCTGTAACTCCGTTTTCTTTTGAGCACGGCCGACTATATGACCTATGCATCTATCCCCTTGATAATGGTTTTGCTGTCTTGAGCATTCGCATTCACCATATTCTGCTGGATGGATTTGGCATGAGGCTATTATGCGACCAAATCCTCACGGCATATGGCGCGTTGAGAGATGGGAAAACGGTTCTGATTCCAGAATCGCATTTTATTGAAAATGTGGTACAGGCAGAAGATACAACTGAAGTTAGTCGTTCCTTCTGGAAGAACTATTTATCATCGTTGGCGGCTCAACCGGTTTTATCACAGGAAAAAGCCGGGAGCATGTCCCGATTTCTCTTGCAAGCCAAGGTTGATGAACAGTTGTGCCGAGATATTCGGCGATTTTGCGATGAAAACCCGGTAACCCCGTATACCGTTTTTGCCGCCGCACTGGGCGTGTTTATTGGTCGTCTCGGTCAGGCAGATGATGCTGTGATTGTTTTGCCGCGACTCAACCGTTCTTCTGAGCAAGCGCTAAAAACACCGGGCGTATATACACTCGCGGTGCCTTTGCGAATTAAGCCTTCTGAAACCATGACTTTCCAAGAACTTTGTCTGGAGGTGCTGACAAAAGGTCAAGAAATCTCCTTGCATAAAGAATATGGATATTCTCGGATTATGAGCGATTTAAAAGCCGCAGGAGAATTGGAGGGAAATCTTTCTCAATTTACCTTGAACTTTCAAAAAGGCACCCTGACAACAACAATGCCGGCGCGGCTTGATTTTTCCGCCTGCGGTGCAATGAGCAATCATATTACGCTCAACGTAAGCGATGAACAGGGCGACGGTCTCTATCAAATCGATTATGATTACCGCAGCGATTTATATACAGAGCAGCGCATCGAGTTTTTCCACGGTTCCCTCATGCAGATTATTTCGGACGGATTGAACGGGAAACGTCTAGGGGAAATATCTATAATAACGCCCCAAGAAACCACTTATCTAAGCACAATCAGTCATGGAAAAACAATACCCTACGAACGCCAGGAAACGATTGTATCCTTATTTAAGAAGGCTGCAGCTGAGTATCTGGATAGATCGGCTATCATTGGCTTGGATAATCATTTTACTTTTGGAGAACTGGACGTACTTTCCGACCAGCTTGCTTCTGGACTGTTGAAAAATGGTATCGGGCGGGAGCAGTTGGTGGCGTTTATGCTCCCCCGTACGACACAGATTTTGGTGTGTATATTAGGTATTCTCAAAGCCGGCGCTGCCTTTTTGCCAGTCGATCCCCAGTATCCTTCGGGTCGCATTGATTATATGCTGGATAACAGTGAAGCGGTTCTGCTTATTTCTGATTCAGCATTGCCGGCCGCACAAGGGCGTAATTTTGCTACTGTCCCGGATTTACTTGCCAATAACAATTCTATTCCTCTTCCGCAGGACATTACTCCGGCTCAAACGGCTTATTGTATTTATACCTCCGGTACGACCGGTCAGCCCAAAGGGGTACTGCTTGAGCATAGAGGCATTGTCAATATCACGCAACCTGAAAACAATCCATTTAATCAGGATATATGCCAGCATGGCAGAGGGATTGTTGCCATTGGCTCCATTTGTTTTGACATTTCTTTGTTTGAGATTTTCGTGCCGCTGCTAAACGGAATGTTTGTGGTCATGGCACCGGAAGATGCGATGGCAGATCCGGTTGCGATTGCCAAACTTCTTACCGATAATAATGCCAATATCCTGCATTGTACTCCATCTCGTTTGTCTGCCTATCTGACGGAAGCTTCCTTCATCGCAGCACTGGGTGGGGTGGATGTGATTTTGTCCGCAGGAGAGGTTCTGCCTGCGGCACTAATTAATACGTTAAATGATGACTACGATGTGCGCATATATAACGGGTACGGACCTACGGAGACAACTATCGGTGCTACCATAACCGAGGCAGGAGACAATTTATCGATTGGCCGCCCCATCGCGAATACCTTTATCCGCATTGTCGATCTAAAAGGAAGGGATCTACCAGTCGGTGCCGCTGGTGAAATTCTGGTGGGAGGCGACGGTGTCGGCCGCGGCTATTTAAACATGCCAGAGCTGAATTCTGAAAAGTTTATCCTGATTGAGGGGGAGCGTTTTTACCGTACCGGAGATATTGGCTATCTCAAAGATGATTGCCGGATCATGTACATGGGCAGAAATGATCACCAGGTCAAGCTGCGGGGATTGCGGATAGAACTGTCTGAGATTGAAAACTGTATTCGACAGTATGACGGAATCACCATTTGTGCAGTTACCGTCAGGGAAATCTCCGGACACCAGCACCTGGTTGCTTTTTATTCGGCTGGAAGTGATATTGCCGCTGCAGAACTTAAAGAGTACCTGGCGTTGTATCTGCCGCCTTATATGGTACCCGATGTCCTGGTTTGCATGGAACAGCTGCCAATCACCATCAATGGGAAAATCGATTTGCATGAACTTATGGAATATCCCATTACGATTGAACGTCCTTATAGGGAGCCCTCAACACCTGAGGAAGCCATACTCTGCCGTATATTTTCCTCTGTTTTGCAGTTAGAAAGAATCGGTGCCGATGATAATTTCTTTGAAATGGGCGGTACTTCTTTGTTGGCAGCCAAAGTAATGCTGCAAGCCCGCAGCGATAACATTATTTTATCTTATGGTGATGTCTTCAAAAATCCAACTCCCAAAATGCTGGCAGCAGTAGGAAAGAAGATCGAAACCAGCGAAGCGGAAAATACCCTGGCAGAATTTGACTATTCCATGCTGCGCCCTGTGCTTGCGCGTAACCAGACAGCGGAGCTGCTGCCATCACACAAACTAGGTAATGTTTTGCTTACCGGGGCAACCGGATATCTAGGAATTCACATTTTAAAGGAGTTAATTGACCATCCCGAATCGGTTGGAAATATCTATTGCCTTATCCGCCCCAAGGAAAAGCTAGACAGCGAAAAACGAATGAAAAGTACTCTTTTTTATTATTTCGAAGAAATTGACAAACATCTCTGTGATAATCGTTTGTTTGCAGTAGAGGGCGATGTCACTAAGGAGAATCTGTGCACCGTTCCCTTGGATGTTCCTATCGATACGGTTATACATTCGGCTGCCAATGTCTCGCACTTTGCCTATGGAGACATATTACAGAAGGTTAATACAGAAGGTTTGAAAAATGTTATTCACTTTGCCCAACAACATGGTTCTGCGGTTGTCCACATCTCCACCCTCAGCGTAGGCGGGTATGCAGCCGAACAGCAAATAAAAGCTGGTATGTTGCTTGATGAGACTTCTTTATATGTCGGGCAAAAGATAACCAACGCCTACATATTAAGTAAATATCTCGCCGAGCATCTTCTGTTGCAAGCAGCAGCCAACGGGCTGTCGGTTAAAATTATGCGGGTTGGCAATTTGCAGGGGCGACTATTAGACGGCGAATTTCAGATGAATCTGCGCTCCAATGCCTTTGCTCGTATGCTTAAATCTTATGCACTGCTGAAAAGGGCACCTTTCCGCCTAAAAACGGCTGGGGTGAACTTCTCTCCGGTGGACGATACTGCCAAATCCATTTATTTACTGGCAGGCAGTAATGATCGCTATACCATCTTTCATACCTTCAATCCGACGACTGTCCAATATTCTGATATTTTCGAGGCTATGAAAGAAGCCGGCTATCAGGTGGATTGGATGCCGGACCTGGAATTTGAGAAAATGGTGGAGAAACTGGCGCAGGAAGAAGAAAATCAACCTATAGTGGAAGGAATCCTGCTTGAACAGCCCGACATCCATTTGCGGGAAGTTCCCTGTACCGGTAATCTTACCGCCTCAGTCTTAAGTGGTTATGGATTTACTTGGGGAGAAATTACCCGTGATTATCTGGGGAAATATTTTGAGGTATTAGATGGTCTCGGTTTATTTGATGTGTAATACAATACTGAAAGGGGAATAGATACACGTATGATAGCTAACCCTGAGATTACGGCGGTGTGGACTTTGGCAGTGGCAATGTCAGGCGTTTTGTCTGCATTGCTGATCAATACCACCCTGAACAAAAAGTATTCCCGTTTACTTACCATGGTAGGATGGACTTTAACTCTGGCATTGGGATACGCCTGTGCTTATTTTTCATATAGCATTAACATTACTAACGATTTTGTCGGCATTATTGGAATTTCCATATTGGTATGGATTGCCGCCATCCTGCTTTATCAGAGAAGCGTTTCAGGTAAGCTGTTTGTGGGTATCATGGCAACCTTGATTGCCAATGTATCCACCTTTTTCTTCTGTGGGACTACTTTGAGCTTTGTTGATAGCACGCCTAATCCATATAACCTCAAAACAATCGTTACATTTATAGTCATCAAAGTAATCTGGTTCTTGATATTTTATTGCCTGTATTATTATCTGTTTAAGAAAACAATAGTACTGGTACTGGATACACTGGATGGGAAAATGCAGCAATATTTACCCAGCCCCATCGTATCGTTTTTCGGGTTTTATTTTATCAATATGATTACCAATTACCTGGGAGTATTCCCTGGAATACCAGCAATGCGGTATGTTTTTATTGGGTTTTACGCAATCATTTGTCTCATTTTTTTGTTTGAATACTGGCAGATTTTTTCATCGGTATTTTGGTCGTCACGGGCACTTAAAACCGAGGCGGAGCTTAATATTGCCAGTAATATTCAAAGGGACATGCTCCCTTGTATCTTTCCCCCTTTCCCGGATAGAGAGGAATTTGATATTTATGCTACTATGGAACCGGCCAAGGAAGTGGGCGGAGATTTCTATGATTTCTTCCTGGTGGATGACACCCATCTGGCCGTGGTGATTGCTGATGTTTCCGGCAAAGGAGTTCCGGCTGCTTTGTTTATGGTGATCGCGAAAACATTGATCAAAAATCAAACCCAGCCGGGCATGCCGCTGGGTGAAGTTTATACCCGTGTCAATGACCAGCTTTGCGAAAACAACGGCGAATGCATGTTTGTTACTGCATTTATGGGTGTACTTGATCTGATAACCGGCAAATTTGAGTTTGTTAATGCAGGACATAATCCGCCGCTGATAAAGAGGGCAGACGGAGAGTTTGATTTCTTAACCATACGGCCTGGTTTTGTCCTGGCAGGTATGGAGGGAATTCAATACCGTTCCGAGGAACTCGAATTGAATGAAGGTGATCGCTTATATCTCTATACGGATGGCGTGACCGAAGCTACCGACATCAATATGAAAGAGTACAGCAATGACAGATTGCTGCAAGCACTCAACCATGACAAGTCTTTGCCGCTCAAGGAGCTGTTAATGTATATAAAAAGCGATATCGATGCATTTGTGGGAAGTGCCGATCAATTTGATGATATTACCATGCTCGCTTTAGAATACCTCCAGAAGAGCAAAACCATAGAAAAGAGAGAGAAATAATGAAAGCAATCACAGTTCCAGCAGCACTGGATCAGTTATACACCTTGTTAGATTTTTTAGAGAGTGAATTAGCTAGGTGTAACTGCTCCGCCAATATACAAACGCAGGTTGCTCTAGCCGCTGAAGAAATATTTGTTAATATCGCCCATTATGCGTATCACCCGGAAAGCGGGGATGCAACCGTAAAATGCGAGGTGAGCGGAGATCCACCGCATATAACCGTCCAGTTTGTCGATGGCGGCCAACCCTACAATCCACTGGCGAGGGAAGATCCCGACATCACCATGTCTGTCGAAGAACGGGATATCGGCGGGTTGGGGGTCTATCTTGTCAAAAAAACCATGGACACTTGTTTCTATGAATATAAGGATGGAAAAAACATTCTAACCATTCAGAAAAATATTTAAGATACTAAGATAACTCCAAAATTCAATGAGCGCTTGCGCGAATTGTGCGCCAAAATGCTGGCGCTTTAGCGCCTACATTGCGCATTTTGTGTGCATCGCGCCGCGAGCGTTTTATCAAATGCCCCTCAGTCGGGGATTGAACCAACCACTGAGGGAAAAAACGGTTTATCCCCCACCTATAGAAGGGGGGGTTAGGGGTTTTGATAATGGAGTTATTCTTTAAAAGGAATGCTTCTAAAATGCTTGATATATTTACAGTGGAAACTAGAAACAGTTTAGAAAAAGACCGTTTCGATAAGTTGTTGAGATACATATCATCAGAGAAAAAAGCGCGCTTAAGCCGGTTTTATAGGTTTGAAGACGCACAGCGCTCCCTGCTCGGTGACCTGTTAGCTAGATACACCATATGCCGGCGCCTGGGTATAAAAAACAGTGATCTGGTCTTCGGATTAAGTGATTATGGAAAACCGATATTGCTGGTTCCCTCCGGAATTAACTTTAATATTGCCCATTCTGGAAACTGGGTAGTATGTGCAGTTAACGACAACCCCGTCGGGATTGATGTGGAGGTCATGAAACCAATTGATTTACAAATTGCCAAAAGCTATTTTTCGCAAGAAGAATACGACACCTTGATTAACCAGCCGCCCGAAATGAGGATGAAATATTTCTACAGCTTGTGGACACTAAAGGAAAGTTATATAAAAGCAGAGGGTAAAGGATTCAGCATTCCGCTTGGTTCTTTTACCATACAGGCAGATATGAATATTATCAGTCGGTCAACCGGATCAAAAGACTATAATTTCTTGCTCCATAATCTTGATAGCACCACCATCTGCGCAACTTGTTCCGTTGATAAACATCTGCAAAAATATTTTTACAACCTGGAACAGTTTGTAGAAGAAATCAGCAACTGGCTACAGGGATTACTGACTTAGCCTAAATTTATTAATAAAGAAAAAGAATGACGATTATTTAATACTTTAGGAGTGAGAATTAGTGCGGAAAAAGTGTTTGGGTTTTATCCTGGCAATTATAATAAGCCTTAATCTGGTGTTCCCGGTCCAAGCTGGTGACGCTCCGGTTACAGTCCGCTTAAACGAGCAGGTAATTAACTTTATAGTAGCCCCGGTGATCGAAAATGACCGCTGTCTGGTACCTTTGCGTCCGTCTATGGATGCTTTGGGAGCCAAAATTGATTGGGATGAGCAAAGCAGGGCCGCCACTGTTTACCTGCCCGCAATAACCCTTACTATTACTTCTGATTCTCCCACAGCTATCGTCAATGGCCAGCAAGTTTTACTGCCAGTTGTGCCTACCATCAGAGATGGGGTTTTAATGATTCCCCTAAGGGCTATTGCTGATATTTGTAATGTCCCCGTCGGCTGGGATAGCGCGACTTCAACCATAACCCTCTATACGAATGAGAATCCAGCAGGTTTACTGGATATCTTGACTGTAAATGACTTTCATGGGGCCCTATTGGGATATGATAAGAATCCTGGTGCGGCCAAACTAGGCAGATTTCTCCAAGATAAAAAAGCCCAAAACCCTGACGGGACTTTAATTCTATCGGCTGGAGACATGTCCCAGGGAACGGCCGATTCTAATTTGTTGTTCGGAGAAACAGTGATTAAAGCCATGAACGTTATTGGTTTCGATGCTGTGGCTGTGGGCAACCATGAATTTGACTGGGGACTGGACAATTTAAAGGAGCAATCTGCCTGGGCAAAGTTTCCTATTCTGACGGCTAATATTACGAATATGAAAACAGGTGATAGACCGGAAGGTACCGAACCCTGGATTATAGTAGAGAAAAAGGGCGTGAAGATCGGCATCATCGGTGTGACCACCATGGAAGCAATCGATAAGGTTAACCCCAACATTATATCCGCATTTAAAATTCATGAACCAGCAGAAACCATCAATAGACTAGTTCCAGAACTGAAGCAACAGGGTGCGCAAGTAATTATTGTCCTTGGACATTTAGGTGGTTACCTGGATAATAAAAATACCACGATTATCGGCGAAGCAGCTGAAGTGGCTAATAATATAACCGGGGTAGATGCTCTGATTTCCGGGCATACCCACCAAAAAATGGCAGGTTATATTAATGGAATACCGGTGGTTCAGGCTTATTATAATGGCCGGGCAGTTGGACACATTACCCTGAAATATTCGGCTCAGGCCCAAAAAGTAGTCGCAGCTATTTCCTCAGTAATTGATTTACCCACCCCTGGTCTAACTGAAGATGCTTTGGTAAAAGCCATAATTGACAATGATCAGAAGAAAATAGACCAAATTAAGAACGAATATATTGGTAAAACCTTAGGTGATTTATCCCATCAGCGTGATGAGGTTTCGGTTCTGGGTCAGTGGGTTACTGATATCATGCGCCAGCAGACAAATGCTGATATCGCCTTTCAAAATGGCGGCGGATTAAGAACCAGTATAACGGCAGGAGATGTAACCGTTGGCCAACTATGGGAAGTAATACCCTTCGATAATACGTTTATTCTTATGGATATGCAAGGCAGTCAAATAATGGCAGTCCTGCAACATGGAATAAACAATCCCAACTATGGAAGTATCCAGTACTCAGGCGTCAAGGTTGAATATGACTCGTCGTTGTCTCCGGACAGGCAGATTGTTAGGGTTACTCTGCCCGATGGCAGTATATTAAATCCAGAATATACTTACCGGGTGGTAACTAATGATTTCTTGGCCGCAGGTGGGGATGGTTATACTATGTTCAAAGAGGGTACAAATGTTATCGATACTCACCGGTTAGTTAGAGAGGCACTTATTGAGGTATTCAAAAAATTTAAGACCATTGATTTTCAGGGCGACGATCGCTATAGCGAAGTATTAGACTATGCATTATAGAATTTATTTTGCAGCACTCAAATTTATTGAAAATAACGAATAGGGGAAAATAGTATGTTAAAAACCAAAAGGCTTTATTTAATTTTATTAATGGGCATACTGACGTTATCTTTACTTGGATGCTCAAAAGATGCTGACCAAACTAACAGTCAGATTCAAGGATATCCGATAGCTGCGGATATTGCTACGACAATCCAGAGGACGGTGGTTCCTGATGCAATACCTGCAAGCTCAGAGAAGATTTTCCCCTATGAGATTTCAAAATACAAGCAGAACGGTTATGGGAGCTGGCATTATGGACTGGGGATTCCCGCTGAAAAGCGACTTGACCTCATGCCTGCTACATATAGCGCTAAAGCAGTCACGAATACTGCAAGACTTTTGAATTTCTTTACCATGACAGATATTCATATAGCAGATGAGGAATCGCCTGCGCAGGCAGTGGTATTTGGGTATAAAGGGGGCAATTCTTCGGCGTATTCACCGACTGTTATGTATTCAACCCAAGTTCTCGACGCAGCCGTTCAGACGATAAACGCCTTGAACCAAAAAACACCATTTGATTTTGGTATGGCACTTGGAGATGCCATTAACAACGACCAGTATAACGAGTTAAGATGGTATATTGATGTTCTTGATGGCGAGGTTATTAACCCGGATTCAGGCGTCAAAGATGATCCTGTTCCAGGGCCCAATAATGATTATCAGGACCAATTTAAGGCGGCAGGCCTGGATAAGACGATTCCCTGGTATCAGACACTGGGAAACCATGATCAACTTAATATGGGTGTTGCCCCTGTAAGTGATTACCTCCGAAAAGCGTATACAGGTGATACTATGCTCAATACAGGAAATGTTTTAACTGACCCTCTTGGGGCAGATAGCCGTGGCTATTATATGGGGGCAATTGATGGCAGGACGCCGAACGGAGATATCTATGGTGCAGGCCCTGTCTCAGATTTTGCAACACCGCCTAAGGTACTTGCAGCCGATCAGAATCGTCGTCCGGTTTCTAGAACAGAGTGGATGAGCGAATTTTTCAAGACCACTTCAAAACCGGTAGGACATGGTTTCGCACAGGCTAATCTTGACAAAGACTTTGCTTGTTATAGTTTTGAACCAAAATCTAATTTACCAATCAAGGTCATTGTTTTTGACGATAACCAAAATCATGATGCTAATTTCGATCTACATGAGCAAGGATCTTTGGACCAGGAACGTTTTGACTGGCTCGTCAGTGAACTGGATAAGGGTCAAGCTGAAGGGAAACTCATGATAGTAACTTCGCACATACCAATTTATCTTATAGATATAAAGGGCCACTCACCAATATCTCAGAAACAATTGGTTGCTAAGCTTAATACCTATCCCAATCTCATTCTGTGGCTATCAGGACATTATCACCAAAATACAGTGACAGCCTATAAATCACCTGATGCCAACCACCCTGAGCTGGGCTTCTGGCAAGTTGAAACCTCCTCATTAAGAGACTTTCCCCAGCAGTTTCGTACTTTACAGATAGATAGAAACAGCGATAATACGATTTCAATCTACACCACCGATGTTGAACCGGCAGTCAAAGACGGGTCCCTTGCTGCAAAATCGCGTTCTTATGCTGTGGCAACTGAACAGCTATTTAAAAATAAAATCAATTATTTACCGACAGGTTCATATAATGCAGAGCTTGTCAAACAATTGAGTCCTGACATGCAGGCGAAGTTGCAGAATTATGGAACGCCGATAAGCCAGTGATTATTTTCCTACTGATTATGCCGTTAGTTCAGAATAGGTAATTGTACGGTTCGAAGAAAAACAAGGGCTACTCATCGCATAAAAGAGTAACCCTTGTTATTTTTGGGCCTGGTGGGGCAAATTACTTTCTAACTAAAAAGCATAGTTCTTTATCTGTAAAATAGGGATTTGTCATGATATATTTTCCGGTAAACAAAGAAGCCATTTCATTACTGTAAATTTGACAGAATATCATATCAATTTTCTTGCTTTCAAGGGCGGTATATCGCGCTGATGGTTCTAACGATACAAATTCAAAATTGATGTTCAATAGTTTGCCTACTTCTGTAAGCAAGGCCACATTATAGCCCGCCGGCTTTCCGTCTGTCCCTATATAATCCAAGGGTGCATATGCCCCGGTTACACCGACATAAACCGTTTTTGCCCCTGTAATGGGTGAAGCTTCCGTTTTTGAAGGTTCCCCGGTTGCCGGTAAATTCGTGATCCATTTATCCTCCAATTGTGCCAAAGTCCCGTTTTGCTGCAGGGTTGCAAAGGCTTTGTCCAGGTCTTCTTTTAACACTTTATCTTCACCGCGCAGTACCATAACAATACCAGTGGGAAGCTTTTGCTTGGCCTCAACCATTGCCAAATCACTGTTCCTCTTCACAAGATAGTCGGCCTCATATTTTGTGACTGGCGTTGCATCAATTTTTCCGGAGATGATAGCCGTGGTGCAATCAGATGCTCTATCGAAGCCGACGACTTCTTTGGGCGCAGCGCCAATTAAATACTTAGACAGTATATTTGCCAGACTTTCATTAGATGCTGGTGATGAAACCACCCCGATCACTTTGCCCTGCAAATCTGAAAACTTTTCAATTTTTGCTGTTTTTCCGCTGCTGCAACCTGCTAAGATTAGTGCCAGCGTAGTCATGAGAATAAGTGCCAACGTTAATTTGTTTTTCATATGCAATCCTCCCTAAAGTATTATATTTATTTTGTTCTGGCCTTTTTCAAAAATATGTTCCTGCTGTTTTGAAAATTTGCTGACCAACATCATTCCCAGATTATCAATATCATCCCCGGCATATGCAAACGGATTAAATTTATCCGCGTGATAACTAAGATTGATAGAAATCTCGTTATTTTCATCTGAATAGGCAATGGTATATTCCAGGTTAGGTTTTGAATTTTGATAGCATTTACTGATAATTTCCATAATCAGTTCCTCCAGTAAAAGCTGTATTTGATAGACTTCTTTGGCCTGCAGATTATACTTCTGGCAAAATACTTCGATTTGGGCATTCATCGCCACTATATCGAAATCGCTGGAGCGTATTTCATAATTGAATGTCTTCAGTTTGGTAATAAATACCTGGGTTTTTTCTTTTTGTGGATTGTCAAAAATCTCATCAGGGGTTCCCTCTTCATAAATCCCTCCTTCGTCCATGAAAAATACCCGGTCAGCTACATCTCTGGCAAAACTCATCTCATGTGTCACTATCAACATGGTAAATCCCATTTTCGTGAGCTTCCTGATAATCGCTAAAACCTCGCCGGTCATGACCGGGTCAAGTGCGGAGGTTGGTTCGTCAAACAGCATGATTTCCGGTTCCATGGCCAAGCATCTGGCAATGGCAATTCTCTGTTGCTGTCCACCGGATAATTGGTGAGGGTAGCTTTGGGCTTTTTCAATTAAGCCCACCATGGACAAAAGCTCCCGGGCTTTCTTTTCCGCTTCATTTTTGTCTTGTTTTTTTACCCATATTGGCGCCAGGGTAATGTTATCTAAAACATTTATGTGCGAGAATAAATGAAATCCCTGATAGACCATACCCATTTTTTCGCGAATATGATTCAGGTTGACTTCTCTTTTGGTGATGTCCGTTCCGTCTATGTAAATATTGCCCTGGTCAGGTTTTTCAAGCATGGCAATCGAGCGCAGAAACACACTCTTTCCTGTACCGGAAGGCCCTATGATAGCTATACATTCACCTTTGCCAATCTGCACACTTACATTATTTAAAACTACCAATTCTCCAAATTGTTTTGCCAAATTAGTAACTTTGATCATATTGCCTTACCTCGTTTTTCTCCGATCGAAAAGAGGCCATAGACTAGATATGACAGGCCTAAATAGATCAAAACCCCAAAGAACAACGAGAAGAAGGGATCACCTGTGCGTGTACCAATATTGTTTACGGTTCGGGTCAGGTCGGTAATGGTTATATATCCAACAACTGATGTCCACTGAATAAGATTGACGATTGTACTTTGATATACCGGTTTGGCTATTTTCCCTGCCTGGGGCAATGTTACGGCAAAGAATGCCTTTGTTTTAGAAAATCCCAACATACGTGCGGCCTCTAGTTGCTTTTTATCTACCGCTTCCAGGGCAGAACGCATAACTTCCGCAATATGGGCACCACTGTTCAGTGCAAAAGCAATCACCGCGATAATCACCGGATCAATTCTGCTTTCGGCAAACACAACATAGTAAAGTATCATCAATAAAAGCAGTACCGGACTGCCACGAAGCACCGCAATGATTAACTGGGCGATGCTTTTAAGAATTTTTATTTCACCCATTCTCAGGGCGCATAAAATCGTACCGATAATGGTGCCAAACAATAATCCTAACCCTGATATTAAAATTGTTACCCAAAGACCTTTTAAGACAATTATATAAGCATCTCCGGCCAGTAAGTTTCTCTGAAATGAATTGACTATTACTTCAAACAGATTGTTCATAATTCATTCCTTTCCGCTTCATGATTGAATTTCCATGTTTTAAGATATTACTAGTTTGTAATTGCTTGAGCTTGTTCCCATTGTGTTATTGTTTTGTCTGCCGAATATTTATATAGATTTACAAGTTGAACAGTTGAATCAGATTTTGGTGGAGTTATTACCACAAAAGTCATGGTCGGATGGCCCTGGGCATTATCTATCCAAGTCCCAGTATTCGCATATATAGTTTTTTCGCCTTCTAGATTAGAAAATGGCAATATACGAGCAACATGTGTATGTCCAAATACTACTATTCTCTTGGAAGCATCGAGGTTAAAGTATTGATTTTTTGCTTGTATTTCAGTAAATCCTGCGTCTGGTGCTTTTGTTATGGCATCTTCTGCTGAAATTTTAGCTTTCACGCCATTAATTTCTTGTCTTTCTTCCCAGGTATCTTGTATTCCTTTATATAGAGTCATATCAAGAGTTCCATCAGCTGTTTGATGTGGGATTAAATCACTTATCGAGTAATACTGCGTATACCCATCAATATTTGTTTTTATGGCCTTGTCCGTAAACTTCTCGTTTACAGGCAAACCAGCTATGAGACTTTGCCAAACCTTAAAGTATAGAAATGCCTGATATTGACTCTTATCATTTTTATTAGCAACTATATCTGGTAAAGTATTATTTGACGGTGGAAGACCTTCAACAACATAAGATGTTGCCATTCTTGTGAAAAAATATCCCGGCGGCAAAATAGAAGAGTTGTTATTGGTTATATTTCTGTTTGAAATTGGATCAGGTGCACAGAAAATATTGTACCTGTGTCCGTGTTCAATGACTATATCTGAGTTTGCTCCGGTAATATATGTGCCTAACCCCTGAACATTATCCCGCGCTTGGTTCATACCTGGAAATATTCTGTTGATATCTGCCGCAATCAACAAAATATCGTGATTTCCCGGTACATAAGTTACTTTGATTTTACCTTCACTGATTATAGCGTTAAATGCGTCTATTACTGGTTTATTATTGGCTGCTATTGAATCAAAAAAAGTCGATTGTGAATCTGGCACGTTATAATTCATAGGCAAAAACCAACCATCAAGCATATCCCCATCTATAACAAGTTCTTTTATATTTGGTGAGTTCTTAATTTGCCCTAAGAAGTCCACCAGTGCCTGTCTATTCTTTGCCAACTCTGCAAAAGAGTCATTTACCCCTAAATGCAAATCGCTAATAACAACTACTTGTGACCGGGTATTGTTTAATTCCTCAACCCCAGAAAGACTTTGGGTATAGTTTGTAGCAAAATATCCAGTAAAATCTTTTTCCAATGCTGAGCCGATTGTTGATTTGACCTTGCTGCTTACGACTATTTTGTACTCTTCACCTTCGGTGAATTTTCCAACTTTTTTGTTGTTGATATTAATGATCGCAGGTTTGGCCGGATCAATTCTTACGATACAAGCTTCTTCTGCTTCCTTTCCATTGGAATCCATTCTATATAGCTTTACTGCATCTGAAGCAGTCTTTGCATCCAATGGCTCACTGAACTTTAATGTTAATGTTGTTATGGAATTATTAACAGGCGGGTTATTGGCTTCATTCGACATGGCAATGTTTGATTCCACTGTCATTGCCTTTGTAGATACCGCCGCAGATGGTTGGTGAGTTGGCCAACACGCACCCAAAACAAAAACTGCCATTGATAACAATGCAATACCTAAAAACTTCTTGTTTTTCATGGTTTTAAACTCCTTGCCTTTTAAGCTTCTCATACGGTTATGCCTCCTAATTTTGTATATAATACATATCTATATATATCATCGACGAAAAGGCAAAAAACTTTAGATAGAATGCTATTATTAGAGCTTCCTTTCCCTTAACCCCAGTCTTAATACAAACGTAAGCTTGACAAGATAACTGGCATGAAAGCAGTAAATGCACGGCTACAACGTAAGCGCTTAATAATAGGTACAAATAGGATAAGTAATTGAGTACCTAAACCTTGAAAATGAGTCGTGAAGGTGTGTGCTAGCAGGCCGGCCAGCATTGCTCCCTGGGTGAATAGTGCGCCGTCTGGAAATGCAGGACAAACGTCTGTTGTCGGATCCAGAAGCCATAGATATAATAAAGAATGTGTGTCAAGTTAAAAATACCTTAGATTTGCAAAAGCTGGACAGAGCAATGAGAAATGAATATTTGAAACAATTCAAAGGGGAATATCATCTATCAATCAGACAGATCGAGAGGCTCGCCTTATCCTGGAACTGTGGCGGCACCTGCCAGGGCTGCTTAATAGTCATGCACATTACCAATAAGGTTAGATAGGTGATCCTGACGGAATAATCATTACGTGACTTCCTATAATGCTCTTCTCCAGACTGCCTTTTATAGTATCAATAGATTGTTGTACTTCACCCATCTTGGACTCGGGATCGAACTCCAGAAATAATTCGATAAAAACATGGCTTCCTACCCGACGAGAACGGATACCCTGAAAGCCATGATAATGATCAAAACAGCCAGCCAGTGCGCGCATGATTTTTAGCTGAATTTCCTCCTCCAAGGCCCCATCCAATAGGTCATAAATTGACCTGGTAAAGATCTTATAGGCAGAAATCAAAATCATTACTGCTACTACCAGGGACAGTGCCGGGTCAAGATAGCTTATCCATGAATATGAGCGCAATATAATATTAAGGCTTAAGGTAAATATTACAAAAGTGTTGCATATGGCTTTTACTCGAAAAAGGCGCCATTGACCTTCAATTGCAGGGGAGGGATCAATACCAGCCAATCTGTAGGCACGAACCCAGAAATAGACATTACATGCCAAGCATATAGATATTAGACCAATATACGCCTGAGTACCAGCTATATTAACCATAGTTGGCTCTAACAAACGAGTAGCCGCATTTTTACAAATTAATATGAACGAAAATACTAACGCTAATGCTATACCTAAACTAGCTAGGTTTTCCAGCTTGCCATGGCCATAATTGTAGCTTGCCGAACCGCCCTTGGCCACCCTTTTCAAAGCTAACCAGGTCATAAAAAGGGATAAAGTTTCGGTTAATCCGTTTATCATATCAGAAACTGCAATTAAAGAATTAGACATTAAAGATATAAAAATACCAGTACCATTTAGAATTAATCCGAAAATAGCACCATATTTTGCAGTATTTGCTTTCTCGTTAACCAGAAGACTATTAGTCTGTTTCAAGCTATTATTGTCCATAAAAACCTCCACTAAATATAATTCTGTTATTTTCTACCCCGGTAACGTTCTTGCACAAGCAGACTAGCCCAATCAATCTATTCGTCTTTGACTTTATTCAATATTATGTTTTTACCTGTATTACTTATTTCGGCTTAATTATGGATGTTTTCAATCGAACTTTGAAAGACAAGGGGGTGACAAGGGGACGGGGTTGTAAATTAGTAACTCCAAAACGCCTGTATCAAGTTAATTGCCAGACTGCTGACACTGTCCGGAGAAAACGAAGCCACTGCCCTGACTGAAGCCGAAAAAATATTTGCACTGGAAAAAGAATTGTCTGCGAATCGTCTGGACCCAGAGGAGTATTATGATAGCGAAAAGACCTATAATATTTATACCTTGGATCAACTAGATTCCCTTTATTCGGGTTTTGATATAAAGAAAACCATCACCGGCGCAGAGTATAGTTTACCTGATAAGGTTTTCGTAATGGATAAAGGTTAGTTAAAATCAGCTCAGTATTTTAACCCAGAGCAATTAAAACTGTTAAAAAGCTGTGCCAAATATAAGTTCATTTATGCTGCCGGTCCCACTCTTGCATATGATTTTACCAATGCTGTTCAGGATTTTGAGGCTGAGGTCTATGGTGCGGAAGGTATTAAAACTAATTAACAGATGGCGGCAATCGCTGTCCAGAATTATATGCCAGCCTACTTAGGAGAAATTTATGCAGAAAAATATTTTTCTGAACAAGCGAAACAGGATGTAAAAACGATGGTCGCAAACTTTATTGCGGTATATAAACAGAAGATCAACCACCTGGACTGGATGAGTAAGGAAACCAAACAGAGAGCTCTAAAAAAACTGGATACGATGAATGTGAAAATCGGCTATCCGGATAAATGGCCGGCAACACTCGATAACATAACTATCAAGTCCTATCCGAAGGAAGGCAGCTATTTCGATAATGTCTGCCAAGTCAACCTTGCTAATATGAAGGACAATCTAGCCCGGCAAGGCCAACCGGTAGATAAGAGTACATGGGAAATGAACGTCTATGAAGTGAATGCCTATTACAATCCTCAAAACAATGAAATCGTATTTGCCGCCGGAATGCTACAGGCACCGTTTTATAGCTATAATGCCTCACCAGCCGCAAATTTAGGCGGAATCGGGGTTGCCATTGCTCATGAAATCAGTCATGCTTTTGACACCAACGGATCACAGTATGATGAAAAAGGTAATTTAAGCAACTGGTGGACAGAAGAAGATTATCGGCAGTTTAAAGAAAAAGCCAGGCGGGTGGAAAAGTTCTATGATGGTTTGGAGATTGCTGCGGGAATTGAAAACGATGGGGAGTTGACCCTTTTTGAGAATATCGCCGACCTCGGAGGTATTTCATGTGCCTTGCAAGTATTGTCAGAATCCATAAATCCAGATTATCAGGCTTTTTTAAATCCTATGCCGTTATTTGGGCCCAAACCTACAGCCGGGAAAAGGCTGAAAACTTAAGCAAAAATGATGTGCATAGCAATAGAAAAATCAGGACTAATCGGAATATAGTCAATTTCGAGGAAATTTACAAGGCCTTTGACATCACCCTAACAGACGGTATGTATGTACCTCCGGAGCAAAGGGTAGGTATATGGTAGGGGACGAATGTTAAATTAGATGTTTTGCGTTAGTACTAGCATTTTGCATTCAGTCCCAACCGAAGGGAATAATCTGTTGAATAATTTCTAAGATATTTCCATTTGCTATCCGTATTCTCACTATATCAGCGAATGTTGAGACTAAATGAATAGAATAATTATTGTTCCATTTTTATCATCATTCTTTGCAGCTTCTGCAAACGACTGCTGGTAGAAGCGAGTAAGCCGATGCCTATTTCGGGGTAGAGCCGGATGAGCCGCTTTAGGTCTTCCCCAGCAATGGTAAGGATTCTCGCCTTTCCCATTATAATCTGGGCACATACAGGTGATGGGTCGCCGGTAAAGATGCTATCTTCCCCCAAACAAGAGGGTTCAGTCTGAATCCCCAACGAACCCTCTTGATCCTCGGATAAGTGAGCACTTAGCTCAACAAATCCCTGCATAATGATATAAAGATTATGATTATGCGTACCTTCTTTAATCAGTATGGTTTCATCAGGAAAGAACTCTTCGCTGCTAATCTTGGCAATTAAACTTAACTCTGAGATCCCTAGCTGAGAAAATAATGGAACCTTTTTAAGAAGCACCATTTGCTCAATCATTGCATTCATTTCTGGCAATGATTCAGTTATTTCTGCCCCTTCAACCTGGGTGCCAGGGTTTTTATGATCAGCCATTTTAGCTCCCTCCTTTATCGAGATGGGCGATCGCATAGTTTGAAAACCGATTTAGCCAGGGATCCGGAAAAGCTAGAATCGAGTTCTTCAAACTTTGGATGCAGGTCATCTGCTGCTCTACAAACACAGGTGAATCTCCGTACAATACCCTAAGCATTTCCACTATCAATCCATGTCGGTGGGACAGTTCAATTAACAGTTCTATCGCTTGTTCACGTTTATCCACCGCACAGGTTTCTTTCAAGGATTCTTTGAGCCGACTGATAATCAGGGGATCAATGGAGATGGCCAGGGTCTTCCAGCACGCCTCCTGGATATGATCGTAATCCTCCTCCAGGCGGAGCCGGTATAAGTCAGCTAGATCACTGAAGCCCTCCTTTTCCAGGAGCACAGGGATCCTGCTTATACCATGCAAGCTGTTTAGTTTGAGGCTGCAGCTTTGATTTAAACGCATGGCCAGTTCACCATCCTGGTCCAAGCAGGAGAGACTGTCCACACTGAGGTACCAAATGTCAATATCATTGCTGGCGAGGTTTTCGCTTAATTCTGGAATGGCTGCAGGGCCCATTTGGATCAAGGTGCTGGCAACGCTTTGCCGCAGTTCAGGGTCAGCGTTAGGATAGAGCCCAAGCAGTAAAGGAATGGATTCCAGGCAACCGAGTTCGCCTAAACAGTTTACTGCTGAGATCCGAACTCTTGACGAAATTGCTGATGCCAGCATGGCCATGACCTGGCTGGCATACTGCCTGGCGCGGATCTCCTGGATAGCACGGCATACTTGGCAACGATTCTCATCGTCTTCTGCCAGCATAACTTGAATTTGTGCTGCCAGCTGCTTTTGTATTGCGTGGTCGGCGTTATCATGAAACGCAATAATGGTTTCCATGATCACCTGCGGACTAGGATCATGCAGCAGTTTGGGCAGTAACTCATTAAGATGCGAACCCTTCTGGAGAAATATTTTTAGCTGGCGAACCCCCTCACAGCGAATTTCTGGTTCGCTGTCCTGCAGGGCCAGCAGGAACATCTCCTTTGATCCTGGCTTGTACTTCGCAATCGCTTGGAAAGCCAACTGTCTTTGGCGCGGATCAGCATGAGACAGAAAAGGCTGGATGGAAGTAAACAACATTTCATGTTTCATGTGTAAACTTAGTTCCAATGCAATCGATTCTCTAATTGGATTTCCACTTTGCAAAGCCTCCAGGATCGGCTGGACATCGCCTTTGTCCAGTAGTTTACCAGGGGAGAAATCATTTAGTTCCGGAGCTCGCAGGGCATGACTTTGCAGACTGCCCAGCAGGGTAGAGAAGTACAAACGTTTTTGTTTCCAGGTTAAGAAAAAATAAATAAAGGCCAAGACGAATCCTATTGTCGAAAGCACGATTAAGGTGACCAGTCCGGTTGAATACAGGCCCGTAATACCTGCACTGACCAGTTTTCCACCTGCGTTGATGCTGCCTGCAAATAACAGGCTTGCTCCGGCTCGTTGTTCGGCCGGCAGGATTTTGTAGAAAACCTGGCTAATGGGCGGCAACAAGGTAAAAGACAGCACATCCACCATTAAATCGCTTACAGCAAAGGCCTCTAAGGCCCATGAGCTTTGTGTCATAAAACCTGTTCCCAAAAAGACCAAGAATATGGTGACGCCCATTAGAAAAATAGAATTTCCGATCCCTACAGCGTCTATGAGACGGTTCAGGAACAAACCGATCAAAAATGAAACTGTGTAAACAATGGCTGTAAATAGACCGAAATATTGGGTCATGGCATCACTACTCGGGTATTTAGCGGTCATGAACAGAAAAAATTCATAATCAAGCACATAAAAAAGACTTAATAAAAGAACAAAGCTAAGCAAGGAAATTCTTAAAAAAGGAGAAAGCCAAACGCTCTTAATTACCGTAGTCATCCGGGCTCCGTGATCGTTTTCCTCTTCCGGGTCGGTCGACAAGAAATAATTGGCGATGAGGGGGTGCCATAGAAACAGGGAAAAGAACAATACAATGGGTACCAATAAGATAAGTAATTCAGTACCGAAACCTTGAAAATGAGTCGCGAAGGTGCGTGCCAGCAAGCCAGCCAGAATTGCTCCCAGGGTGAAGAGTGCCCCGAGGATGGGAAAAATACGCTTGGCCTGCTGCAATAAGCAAATACCATCACCTAACATCCACATCAACGGAACCAGAATACGCAATAAGACATTGACTATAATGAAGAGCAGGGGATAAAACATCCTCCATTGAAAATCCAGCCAATACATGCTCAAAGCAAAAAGAGCGCAGACCAGAATACCAAACGATATTATTAAGTATAATACCTTTAGCAGGGTACCCTGCGCCAATCGCTGGCTTAAACGGCTAAACAGCCATAGCTGAAGAGGTAAAACACCAGCTTCTATCAGATACATCACCGGTAGGTAGGCAACCCCAAAACGAGAGACAAACAAGCTTTGGACAGATACAATGCCGGCAACATAGGCCAGACCGGTCAGCAAAAAAACCGGACCCAACTGTAATAACTTTTCGCTGTCCCGGTGCTGAATGCCGAGTACTCGATTGATGTTATTGACCATCAGGGTGTTTCTCCTTCAAAGACTACATATTAACCTTTGACTCTAATCTCATAATCTGTTCTACGATAAGAGCCGCGCTATAAGTCGCCATTTTCTTACCAAACGGTGTCATTTGACTAAAAACAACGATCGGGTAGGTCCATTCCAGCATAGCCAGGAGATAAGGAATAATATCGGTTTCAAAGATCACTACGGTTTTCGCATATTTCCTGATTCGGCAGATCATCTGATAAGCCTTTTCCACCGAAGGGTCGTTACCACGGTATACAAATGGAGGTACTTCATCCAGGGAATTAACCTGTGCCAGGGCTCTCTCGAATTCCAGAAAAGACACCAGGTCGGCTTCGTTTCCCATTCGGGTCATTTCGAATTTGAATATAGGTTCTAAACGAGCAAAGTCGGAGACTATATTGCGCGGCCTGGTATCAGAGAAATCAATGATATAGACATTGTCTCGTTCATCCAGGAGGATGTTTTGCATGTTCAAATCCCCGTGATTAATACCTGTATACCAGAGCTGTGAAGCTGATTCCCGGGCAGGATATCTATTTTTTAAAAAATGATAAGGATTAGGAAGAACCATACCTAATTCGGGACAGTCAATTGTCTCTTCCTGAGCAGAAATGCCAAATTCTTTTTCCGCCGCCAAAAAAATCATGGGAAATAGTACCAGCGGATTGTGATCCTGATAGGGCTTGATCATTTCCCAGCGGGGTTGGCCATACCAGGGTTTGAGGATATGAGTAAAGATTTCATCGAAAAGCGGTATTAGTTCCTCTACCGGTCTTTCCCGAAAACGATTGGTCAACCAGCTAAGGTTACTATCCGGTCCGCTGATTCCCACGAAGTTATAGCGCATACCAGTTGATGCCCCGCAGGTTGTCTGTCCCATAATGGTAGTAGAGTTGTTAAGAATATAACCATGCACATATTTTTGATGGTTTTGTATTTCTCTTTCTATTAGGGCGGTTGGGCCTATCTTTAAAACTGTGGGCAGCATGCGCCGATTGGCATTATCATAGGAGGTTACGCGAAATGGTTTGCCAGGGCTGAATCCCCCGTGTAAGGGCTCCAGAACTACTCGCCGGGCATCACTATAGAGCCGCCGGGTAATGATTTGCCATTCTTCCGGGAAAGTAATCTCGCCCCCTACTTCTAGATGTAACTGTTTTTCTTCGCCGGAACGGATTTGCCCGGGCACAAAGAACCAGACCCGCCCCTCGGTAAGGGCAGTAGTTTCATCCGCCATGAATACATCTTGCATTATTTCCAGGTTGGAGCAGTACTTTAAGGCATCTCCAGGCTCCTGCATATTTTTCCAGTCCAGCAAGTCAGTAAACAAAAGAGCATTTCCCAGGAAGAATTCTTCTCCCGGGCTTTTTCCACTCTGGGCCATGAGCGGGGAGAGGTGTTCATTGGTTTTCCAGCCTGCACTTGCACCCAGTCCAATTAGCAGCATGGTTCGCTGTCCAGCCAATTCACGGTTAAGCGGTTGGTTATGTAGCAAGTCATCGCAATTATGATAATAGCCGCCATTCCCAGGCTGAGCCTGGCCAATTATCACCATACCCACCAGAGAGGCAGATATGTCTTGGGTTTCCTGTAGTCTGCTTTGTATCATTCTCTGGATATCACCCAGATCAATTGGCACCCCCGGCGGCAGGTCCAACTTCCCCCACGGCTGTCCGGTAAAGCCGGCTGCGGCCGCAACGTACATAAAAGACTCCTGGGCGTCTTTTACTAGCATGAAATCCGGTTGATTATAAGCATCAGCCGGTAATACGCCGACCATTTTTCCCAAAGCAATGAATGATCCCAGCCCTTCAAAGGCGTTATCACGGTCGAACCCTAGTCCACCTATCCCAAAAGCCATATTAAGATCATCCAGGCTGGCAGCCATTAGATCAGCACTATTCAAATTATTTAGAGATGGGTTTTTTAGCGGATTCCAGATATCCAGATAGCTTTCCTGATCAGATAGTATCTGCCATGCACAGTCCCTTCCCCAGGCGACAAAACTCTGGGCTGTGCTTCGAGACGATTCCTTATCTATTAGCACCAGGGCCTCTGAAATCCCTTCGGCCTGTCCGAATAGCTGCAGCACTCCGGTAGTTTCCAACACTGATTTCACATCACGGGTTAATCCGGTCAGGATAAGCTTACCTTTAACTTTAGCCAATTTCTTTCCGTATTTAAGCAGGGATCGAATCCCGGCGCTGGACAAATAGGAAACATTGGCGAAATCGATGAGCCATTGTTTCTCGTTTTTAATGCGGAGTTCTACTTCCTGGTCAAAAAGCTGGGCACCCAGACCGTCAAATCGTCCTCGCAAGGAAATCTGAGGGATACCTTCCTGTATAGAGATAAGTACTTCTAGCATTTTGTAGACTCCTTTCTAAATTGGATAGAGAAGACTATATCCTATCCCAAGTATTTTAAGGCTAGCATGGTTATATCATCGGCTTGTTCCGCACCGGCAGCAAAGCTCTCTACCGTCTGCAGAACATGTTTAACCATATCAGCCACGGTTGAACGATCATCAAGAGTATCGTTATTTAACTCTGTCAGCAAACGATTATCTGAATATAATTCGAGTGCTGAATTGCAGGCTTCAGTTACACCATCGGTATACATGAACAATATATCTCCCGGCGCAAGAGCTATCTCTTGCTCTTCATATTGAAGGTCTTCCATTCCCGCCAGAACAAAACCTGGTTTCACCGGCAAGCAGTCTACACCGCCCGCGGCTTTTTTTATAAGCGGGGGATTATGCCCAGCGTTTACATAGCTGAGCTGGCCGCTCTTATAGTCCAGTAAGCCCATAAATGCAGTAACAAACATACCGGCATCATTGTTTTCACATAGCGAATTGTTCGCTTTGGTAAAAATCTCCGCAGCGGAAATGCCGGAGAGAGCCAGATTTTTAATCAAGGTTTTGGAAATCATCATAAAGAGTGCTGCTGGTATACCTTTGCCGGATACATCAGCAATTACCACCGCCAATTTATCCTCTCCAATAAGGAAGAAGTCATAGAAATCGCCCCCAACTTCTTTGGCCGGATGCATATCAGCAAAGATATCAAACTCGGTTTTATCTGGAAAGGCCGGGAAATGACTGGGGAGCGCCGATAATTGAATGGCCCTGGCAAATGCCAGTTCATCATCGATACGCGCAGCGGCCTCTTGTATGGCGTCTTTAAGCGCCTTAACCATACCATTGATTCCAGTGGAAAGGGCTTCGAATTCTTCGTTGGTACTAACTTCAACCTTTTCGTCAAGGTTTCCCCGGGTTATTTCAGCCAAAGATTTATTCACTTTAAAAATTCCATCGATTACTACCATTTGCACCAGACGGGCAACCAGGAAAAAGATAAGCGTGAAAAGGAGGATATTAAACAGCACTAATACGGTGGTGGTGCTGTTCCGACTCAAATACATTTCATCGGTAGGCAGCTTGCCAATAATTATGTATTCACCCGTTTTTTTATAGGCAATTAGATCCTCTCCGTTAGAAGATTTCATAATAAAATTCCCGCTGTTTCCAATTAGCTCATTACCGTTGCAATATTCATAAACCATTTTACCAAGATATTGTTTTTCAACTGAGCTAACAATCACCCCTGACTGCAGAGCGATTGAAACGCTGCCGGAATTCCCAACGCGAAATCCTGGTGCCAGGTTGTTAATATTCGCAACTTCCATGGCATGCGATAGTTTTTCCGGCTTATATCCGATTTGAACAATGCCATCAGCATCTTGGCGTGCTACCCCTACATATTGAAATATTTCTCCATTGATACCCTTGGGTTGAGGATCTTGGGCAAGTTCAAATTGCTTGTCTTTGATCGCCGGCAAAAATGCTGCGGATTGCTTATCTGAGCCAAAATCATACCCGTAATAATCCTTTACGGTACCCGAGATCAGTATCCCCCGGCTATCCGAAATATGTAATTCATCAACATTAAGTAAAATCCGAATTCGTTCGAGTTCTGCATAATCTCCAACCAGCGCGGGATTCATCTCTAACATCCAGGCCAATGCGCGTACCTTGGCAAGTGCATTGGCATCGCTTTCTTGTCTGATATCTATTAGATTGTTATTATTGATGTCAATTTGTTCAATTACATCAGTTATTTTTAAGTCAATTAGCTTCTCGGCATTTCTATAGGCCTGGCCGCTTTGGATGTTATAAGATACTAAAAAGGCAGCCATAAAAGCAATGGTCATAAATACTAGCAGCCAGGTCAAAAATGTTTTACGCATTGTTATACTCCTTAAACTTTTCGGTATTTATCAAGTACTGATTATGCAATAGGATGTATTGCTGTGCGAGTGGAATCGATAACCGCTGCACTTTATAAATCACCTATATCTTTTATCGGTATTTTATTTTAAATTTATCTTAGAGTCAGGACGAAATTCCTGCACGTAAATAATTCCTATACAAGCTCGCCTTATCCGGGAACTGTCAAGTAAGTGACGCATATCTACAAACTCTCCCTCTTCAATAACCCGCTTGATTTCTTGCTCCAAATTTACCACCGGAGCCTCCAGCGAAAGTTCTGTAAAAATTACGGCATGGTTATGCAGCATTTGATCATGTCCGCCCATATTAGCCGGATTGAGGTAAAAAACCGAATTTAATTGATTCTGATCATATTGAGATAAATCGGCGGTCAAATCAGCACCGATACCACAAAGTAAGCCGGTAACTCCTGAATGGCGTGGAACCTCATCGAAATCAAACCATGCTGGTGAATGGGATGGATGGGTTATCGTCTCTCCATCAGCAGGTGCCCATTGCAAAAGAGGAGATTTTTTTATGCCTGAGCCAAAGACTGCATCCATCTGGGCTACCATAGCCAGGCCGAGCACTCCTTTATAATCTGGTCTGCGTTGTTTCGACAGACAAAATAACTCGTGATAGAGGGTACTGATACTGATGCCTCCATCTGCGGTGCTTTCAAACCACACTAATTCATTGAAGTTGCCGTACAGAGACACGTTAAAACCTGTTCGCAAGGTAACCTGTCCGGTGTCAGCATGAGGAATTAAGAAATCCGGAGTATCGTAACCATCAGTAGGCAGCCATACCATGGTCCCGCCAATAGTCATCATTTCCCCCATGATAGGCAGATAATCCTCAACCCTATCACCCAGTCCACCTAAACCGATAGAATATTCGGTTTTAGAAAAAAGTTTGGAGCACAGGTGTGATTCAGTAATGCGGGAGTAGAGAACATCTTTTACATCGCCCATTACCTGTATTGCGCCTTTATCGTTGGACAATGGCAGATACCTTAGAGTTCCGCTATCCACGTTAATTGACTCCAACTCAGACCAATGTTCTCGCCAGTATTTTTCATTAATCACCGTAGCCCCAAAAGTTAGAGCTGTCACTAAATCATCGAAAATAGGAAAAGCCGCAGTAAAACCAGCCATATCCAAAACCCTTTGGCAGTAAGGTTGTAAACCCACCAAAGCAATTGTTCCCCCCAGTTTCCTCAAGGACTTATAAAATGCTAACAAAATGCGCAGACCGGCACTACTTATATATTCAACATTGGTCATATCAAAAACAATACAGAGTGTTTCCTGGTCAATGCGTGACTCGACATTTTTCTGCAATTCTCCAGATTCAAACCCACCCAATCTACCCTGAAGGGTAATGATAAGGGTTTGTTTTTGCTTGTCCAGATTCAATTCCATAAGAACCCTCCCATATTTCTGCTGTTGAAAATTATAGCATAACTATGCTTTAATTGGCTATTTAAGGAAATTAGCAGCTCATATGCTTCTTTTAGAGTTTTAGCATCAGTGACCCTTTATGATTGGAAGAACTATATGTAGAAAATGGTACTAATTAGGTAGAAACGGCAGGAAAAGTATTACTAAAGTCGAAATACATAGATATGGAAAGTTGAAATATGTTGCTGGGGCAATCAGGTCAGCGAACAATTAGCCGGACGCACCGGGGGGCGTGTTATCATTCATTCCTCAAAAACATGGATTGCTTTACTGGGTGGTAATACAAATACGCAATTCAGCAACTAGGACAATTTAAACAAGGAGGATTCATGCATATGAAAAAGGCCGATTTTTTCCTTGAGATGCCTTTGCTTCCTGAAATGATACCGATTCTTCAGGCAAGCATAGAGAATGCAGCCATAGTTTTTGGAATGGATAGAAAAGATGCTCTTGCTTTAACCCTGTCAGTTGAAGAAGTCTACGGTTATATGTGCAATCATAGCGACAGTATCGAAAATGTAAAGCTGGAGTGCAAAAACGGACTTTACTACATGCAAGTAGATTTCATATTTCCCGGTCGTAATTTGAATTTGCGAGCATTTAATCTTTGTACGCGGATAGGCCTTGAAGATGAAAATCAATTAGAGGAAATGGGGCTATTAATAGCAGCCCGCAGTGTTGACCGCCTTTACCTTGTCGATGACCCGGGCGGAGCTGTCAGGCTGTCTCTTTACAAAGAAAAGACTTATCCGGTCGTTTCAGGAAAAGTTTCGATAGATGAAAGAGAACGCTCAAAGTTTGCTTTGATGCCAGTTGAAGCTCAGGATTTGAAAAGGTTTGCACAGCTGACCGCCAGTCTTGACTCATCTATGTTTATTCCCTCGTTTTTGCTTTATCCCGGAAAACTTGTAGATATGGTAAAATCCGGACAATACCGGGTGGCTTTGGCTGGTGATGAGCAACAGGAAGTGATCGGGGGAATAGTATGGAAAGAATCAAGCCAAAAAACCATAGAGCTGTTTGGGCCTTACATCTTTACTGCGGTTTCTGGAATGGCCGAGGCTCTGATTGAATATTGTCTGGAGCAAATTGGTCGCTCCGATGCTGTGGGGGTAATCAACCGTTATCCAACACCCTGGTTAAGCAAGGAATACTTCGAACTACTAGGTAAAACCAATATTTACAGCCCAGAAGTACCTAAGCGGGAAGCAGATGCTTACTACCGTCAACTGGGTGAAGACCTTGGGCTTAAAGTGTGGACGGATCCTGATTTGAAAGCATATCTGCAATTCCAATACCAGCGCTTGTTTTTACCCCGTGATGTCAAAATTGTCACCCATATGGGGGAACAAATCCGCTCCAATTCAGTTTTTACTAGTGACTTTGATCATAACCAGGTTACACTGCGACCGCTTATGGACGGCTGGGATGCTGCCGAAAATTTGGACGAACACCTGCAGCTTTTCGCGCACGAAAAGATTTCCAATATATTTTTTGAAATGGATCTGGCAGAAGGCTGGCAATCGCGATTAGTACCACTCCTGCTGGGCAATAGATTCAAACCATGTCTGATCCTGCCTTATGCCGGCCGGGGAGATTTACTGCTGTGGCAGTATGAGACAGGTGATTTATTATGATGGCGATACCTTTTGACCATCTGGTGCCAGCCTACATCCATAATTTTGATGCTTACATACCCAGTAAACCTGATTCTGAACTAAAAGAGATGTTTGGCTGCTCCACCCTGTACCGCTTAAATAATAATGAGAACCCTCTGGGCCCCCCGCAGGCTTCCCAGGAGATATTACGACGTTTTCCGCCTGAACGGGCGGCTATTTATCCCAGCGGCGATTCTTATTACCTGCGCCAGAAGCTAGCTGAGGTCTATGGACTGCACCCGGATCAATTTTTAGTTGGCAACGGTGCCAATGAAGTTATCAGTTTTGTTATTTATGCCTTCTGTGAGGCCGGTGACAATATAATTACCGCTGATAAAACCTTTGCGGTTTATGAATGGGTGGCTGTCTTTTCCGGTTATGAGGCGCGGCTGGTGCCCCTAAAGGATTTTGCCTTTGATGATGAAGCCATGTTGGAACAGATTGACCGGCGCAGCAAAATCCTATTTATCTGCAATCCCAATAATCCCACCGGTACCTACTGGAACAAAGAAAAGCTTTGCGGTTTCCTGGATAGAGTAGATGGCAGTCAGATAGTTGTAGTTGACGAAGCTTATTGTGAGTTTGTAGAAAAGGATGATTTCCCTGATGGGATTGACCTGCTGGAACGCTATCCTAATCTGGTGGTTTTCCGAACCTTTTCCAAGATGTTTGGCCTGGCCGGATTGCGAATTGGCTATCTGGTTGGCAGTCTGGATGTGGTCAATATAATTCGCAAAACCTGTGTGGTTTATTCAGTTAATACTCTGGCCCAGGAGGCGGCTATTCTAGCTATTGATGATAAAGATCATATAATGCGTACCCGGCAGCTGGTAGCTGCGGAGAAAGCTTATTTGGAGAAAGAATTAGGCAAACTGGGTTTGTCATTTGTAATAAACGAGGGCAACTTTGTTATGGTTAAGCTGCCTATCAGCGACAGCTTGGCCTATCGCAAACTGATGGCCCAGGGGGTTATGGTACGCACCATGACCGGTTTTCGTTTCCCCAATTATATTCGCATAACTATAGCCCGGCATGAAGCTATGGAGGCTTTTATTGAAGGATTGAAGAAGATTCTTTGATTTTGCTTGTAGGATTTATTTCAAGGAGGTTTTAATTATGGCAGAAGAAACAAACTGTACTGAGGCCCCATCTCTGGAAATCCGTATGATGCAGCCGGAAGACGCAGCAGGTGTGGTTGAATTGTATAAAGGCGTATATGGTGATGAATACCCGATCAAAGCGGTATATGATGCCGAAGATGTTATAAGGCAGCAAGAAAACGGAGATATGATCCGGATAATCTGCCGCTCCAGCGAGGGCCGGGTAGTAGGACAGACGGCCGCATATAGATCGTGTCTGAGCAATCCTGCGCTTTATGAAGAGGGTCAGGGAATAGTTCTGCCCCAGTTTCGCAATCAGGGAATCATCGAGCGTTGCATGACTTATTCCAACCGGGAAATATATCCGCAAATGATGGAGCAGTTATGGGGAGAGGCGGTCTGTAATCATGTTTTCATGCAAAAGGCTTGTGCCCGATTGGGTTGGTATGAAACTGGACTTGAAATTGATTTGATGCCGGCGGCTTCTTACCAAAAAGAACAGAGCAGCCAGGGCAGGGTATCTGCCCTGCTTATGTTCGAAAGCTATAAAATAAGGGCCCAGACTGTTTATCTGCCGGAGATTTATGAGGAGGGCTTGCGCTATCTATATTCAGTATATGATTTCGGGCATACTTTTCTTCCGGCGCGCGGTTCCCTGGCAACTACGCCGACCCGTGGCCAAAGCCAAATATTCGATGGCGCAGGTGTAGCTCGCTTTACCATTTCCGAACTGGGCAGTGATTTCGAAAAATATCTCTTGCAACAGGAAAAAGAGGCTTTTGATAAGGATACCTGCATATTGCAGGTATATCTTAACCTGGCTTCACCGGCCAGCGCTGCAGCCATTGACATATTACGCAGGCACCGGTATTTTCTTGGCGGAGTGCTCCCGCGCTGGTTTGACACGGATGGCCTGCTGATGCAGAAAACCATTAATCCGCCTGGATTTGCAAATATCAAGCTTTATTCCGATAGAGCCTCCAAACTACTGGCTATTATAGAAGTTGACTATAAATCAGTTATAGAAGGCGAAGCAAGATAAATATTATACAGGCTGGGACGTCCGCTGCTTATCAGCGCCGGTTATATTAATACCTTGCCATCAGGATCTTCATCTGCCAGTCGCAATACCTATTCATTTGGAAACGCTCTGCAGGGCGCCTGCGTGCTGCTAAAAGGGCGTATTTTAGCCAAGGTTTGCCAGATGGGAGTTGGCATATATAAAGAGGACTTATTGCTTGCACCTGGAAGGGTGCGTCATATCCTTCCGGCCAAGAATACCCCTGACCGTCGTTGCAACAGCAATGAGCGAAAGTGAGCGCGTCACCTGATTTATTGAGGCGATGCGGCTGTTACCAGAGTAAAGAATCGAATCGGTATTTTCTTATTTGCATACTGGAACATATTTTGGTGGAAGGAACAAATTAATAGTGAAACTAAGTTTGTCTAAACCGGTTGATATGGGAAGCGGATCTATTCCCCGGGTGATTCTGGCTCTGGCTATTCCCGCCATGATGTCCATGTTTTTTCAGAATCTTTACGCTTTTATTGATACCATGTTTATTTCCTGGTTGGGAACAGTGCCACTGGCGGCTCAAGCCCTGTCTATACCGGTATTTTATGTAGCCTTATCTTTGGGCAAAGGGGTGCAGGTTGGCACCGCTACATTAATAAGCCGTAACCGGGGAGAAAATAATCTGGAAAAAATAGAGGCTCTGGCCGGGGCTGCTCTACCTATGCTGCTTCTGGTCATGTTACCGATCTTTCTCCTTCTCGTACCCGGTATTTCCGATACCTTTTTTGGATTCATGGGCGCAAAGGGCGAAATGTTAGAGCAGGTTTACAAGTATACATTTTGGCTGGTTCTGGGGTTCCCGGTAATGGCCTATGTAATGGTAGCCGAGGCCATTTTTATGTCTCATGGGGATACCTTTTCTCCCATGAAAGCAATGCTATTGGGAAATGGCGCCAATCTAGTCCTGGCACCGCTGCTGATGTTTGCCCTGGATTTTGGAATCGCCGGGGCGTCTATGGCCATGCTGCTGGTACAAATCCTATCAGCTATATATATCAGAGCCAAGCTGAAACAAAGCAGGCTGTTTGTGCCGACCCTCAGGTGGCAGCCGGAATTTATCATGATCTGGAAAGAAACTGGCAGATTAGGCGCATTTGTCGCACTTACTTTTTTAATCAGCCCGGTAAGCTTATCGCTTATCAACGGGGTATTAGCATCCTTTGGTCCAGCGCCGGTTGCTGCCTGGAATATTATGTCAAGGCTGGAGATGCTGGGCCTCCTGCCCCTGAGTGGCATGGCGGCTTCTATGATTCCATTTATATCATATAATATGGGGCAGTATAAATATCAGCGGATAAAGGATGGAATAAGGTTCTTTTTCGTAGTGGCGGTTGTACTTGTGTTACCAATGATGACTATATTTATAACGCTCCCACAATATCTCATGCTCCCTTTTCGGAACAGTACAGAGGTTATGGAACTGGGGAAACATGCTATACGTATTGCGGCATTTGGGCACATCCTGGCGCCTATTGAGCTGGCCTTATATAGCCTGGCGCAGGGTCTGCAAAAACCCTGGTATCCAATGTTTACTCTTGGTATGCGTGTAATCGTGCTGCGCTATACATTGGCGCTTTACCTGGGTGCTCGCTGGGGCGTATTCGGGATTTATTGGTGCCAGCCCTCATCCATGGCCCTGGGCGCAATTATCTCATGTGTTATATTGTGGAAACTCATGCAAAGAATCGAAGCTGTGTAGAACCGTACCTAAGCCCGCTAAGATCTAATCATCCATTTCAAGCCTACTATAATCAGCAGCTGGTGCGTTCATCCTGGAAGACAAATGGGTTTAAAGGTATCAGCGATATTCAGTCTGATATCTGGTCACGTCCGTTCTGTTTGGCCCGATACAGGGCTTCATCAACCGCTTTCACCAGTTCTTCAGGGTGCGACTCCGGGGTTGGCTTCTGCGCAGCGACGCCAATACTAACCGTTAATTTTTCAAAAGGGGAGCAGAGTCAGCTCATCCAAGTTATCGACAACTAGGAAGCAAACCTTTAATTATTTAAGCTAAAATTTCCAATAATAGAGTGGTTAAATATTTACTTCAAACTTTGCAGCGCTAGTATCTCCTGAATTTTACTGAAAGGGAAGTGGGGAGCTTCTCTTCTAGACTCTATTGGTTGCTTTCTTATATCTATATGGGGACTTGGTTTATTGCCACGCGCAGGTCCACCATCAAAATAAATATCCACATTATCTCCGAAGTAACTTATGGCTTCCTCTAAAGTTGTAGCATCAGGGAACCCTTTGAGATTAGAAGAACTTATTCCTAGAATGGTATGGCTGTATTCATAAAGAGTGCGTATTTCACTATCCTGAAAATATACGACGATGGCATCGGAATTAGCGGTAGCATTATCCAAAGGGGTATTTTTCCTCTTCTGCACGTAGAGGCTTACCGGCGAGGGTAAAAAAATGTCAATGATACGTTGCTGACGTTCATCTATTTCTGCAAATTCTGGTATTCTGCTTTTATCCATAACGATGGTTATAGGTTTATCGGCAGGACTATTACGAATGGCTCTTAGTTTTTTCAAAGCTTTCGCATTAAACGCATCACATACTAAAACATATATGGTAAAGGTAGGTACCACTACAATTTTTCCATCCCGAATGGCCTGACCAGCCAGTGCGAACTCCTTTCTGCCAGGTTTCAGGATTTGATAGTTGTACTCTGTTGGTGCCATTTTTGCGCCCGATTCATAGTCTCCTATTGCCATGCAAATCATTCCTTTCTGCTATTTGAATAATACGCTGACTTTTCCTCTTATTCCTGCATTTGGGGCGAAATTATCTGGTTAAAATTAACTATTGTGTCTAAATAGCTGGTAAATAGTTGTAAATAGCAGGAAAAGCCATGATAACGGCGAAACACATAAATTGAATCGCTAATGAAATGTAATATACTGCTAATGAAATCGTTAAGGAGGATACGGAAGTGAAAAAACTTACAGCAGTCATTTTACTGGCAGCAGTTGTCGCTGGCATGTTGTTTTTCACCGGCTGTGAGCAAAAGGTCGGAAAAACTGAAAACAGCCAGCCTGCCAAAATAAAAGTAGGTTTAGTACTGGATACGGTAGGACGAGGCGATGGAGGATTCAACGATGCTGCCTATAACGGATTAGTTAAGGCCCAAAAAGACTTAGGCAATGCTATTGAAACTACATTGGTTGAACCTCGTGATGCGAATGAACTGGAAAAAGAGCTTCGTACCTTAGCGCAAAACAAGACCGATTTGATTATAGCTATGGGATACTATTTTTCAGAACCAATAGCGAAAGTTGCTCCGGATTATCCCGGAACTAGATTCGTTCTGATTGATTCCGATTTGCCCAACCTTAAGGCTGAGAGTAATATAACCTGTGTTACCTTTAAAGATAACGAAGGGGCTTTTCTGGCAGGTGCGGCTGCGGCGCTAAAAAGCCAGACTGGGAAAATTGGTTTTGTGGGTGGGGTTGATATCCCCGTAATTAAAAATTTTGCAACTGGTTATACTGCTGGGGCGCGTTATATCAACCCCAAGATTGTAGTCCTAAGCAGTTTTGTAGCCAAAGGACTGGAGGGATTCAATGATCCAGCCACCGCCCGAACTTTGGCTTTTAACCAGATAGGCAATGGAGCCGATATAATCTTTCATGCAGCTGGTGACTCTGGTACCGGTGTGTTTGAAGCGGTTGCATCCCAGCATAAGCTGGCTATTGGAGCAGATGTTGATCAAACTTATACTGTGCCTGAAGCCCAGCGGGTCTATGTATTAACCAGTATAATCAAAGGAATAGATGGAGCCATTGGCGATGTAATCAAGCGTCAACTGGAAAATAGCCTGGGTGGAGGATACATAGAGCTAGGTATTAAGGATGGAGTTCAGCTATATGCAGAAAACGACATCAATAAAAACATGCTTGCCAGTATAAAACCTCAGCTTGATGATATTAAAAACAAAATTGCCAGCCAGGATATTGTCGTTCCCATAAATAAATAGGATTATCAGCCGGGCTGCCAGCTCGCTGCCGCCGGTAGTTGGATACGTACGTGTTTGCCCAAGAAACCGTAATCCTGGCGAGGATATATTGTCCAGACTGGCCTTGCGAAATAGGTTACTCATTCTCATATCTCCCTTGGGTTAAGACTTCCTTAATGCCAAGCTTAACGGCCTTACCTTTGCGAGCTTTTCCGGAGTGCAAAAGATAAAAGTGGTCGGTGCCGAACAGCGCGTATTTGCCAAATGGGCTGATGCTTATAAACAGCAGAAGGACTGATCGAAAAGGGAGGGTATTTCGCCGAACTGGTGGCAAGGCAAAGACTGGCTGATGAATCAATTGTGGGCAAGACCACCCTTTTTTAACAATTAATTCTGAGTTGTCATAAATATCTTCAAAATGGTTAAGAAAACAACGAGTCCCGAATAATAACTTTATTTTTCCGTACTATTTCCGATAGTATAATTATGCACAATTAATCAGTGTTTTAGAGTTGCCGTATTATTCGAAGTATCCTATTAGGGGAAAACAGTGAAAAGACTTAAAGGGGTTGTTTTAATGCCTGCGATAATAGCTGTCATGCTAACTTTCACTGGCTGCGGGCAAAAGGTCCAAACTGAAAGCTTTTTATAACAATACTAATGCTAAAGTGGATAGGAATAACGTTGCAGCATAATTGGGGAGGCGATACCTTGACTGGATTTTTAAATAAAGTAGTGAACAGACGGTTCGTTTTTATTATCATCGCTTTTATAACCCTGTTTATCGTAACGAATGCGGCATTTGCCAGCCAGGATTCAATACCGTCAGGTTCTTCAGAAGCCCTGTTCAGCAGCAATCCTCTGCTGCAAAGCTATAATACCCCCAGACAGACCCCGCCATTTGACCAGATCAGGCCGGAGCATTTTATGCCAGCCTTACAATACGCCCTGTCGCTGGAAAAAGCCGAATTGGAAGCGATCACAAATAATGATGCAGAGCCGACTTTTGCCAATACCATTGAAGCTTTAGAAAGAAGTGGTGAACTGGTAACCCGGATTTCAAGTGTTCTATCCGCTCTAAACGCAGCTGAAACTAATCCGGCTTTACAGAAAATAGACACCGATGCTTCCGTGTTACTGGCTGCTCATGATAATGACATTTACTTTAACCAGCCTCTTTTTGCCAGGATTGAACTTGTCTATAAACAGGCCGATGGCTCTCAGCTTTCCTCCGAACAGCAGATGTTGCTTGAAAACACATATAGAGGTTTTCTTCGCAATGGGGTCAATCTAGGCCAGACTCAGCAGACGCGAATAAGGCAGATTGACAGTTCGCTGGCGACATTGTCCAATACCTTTTCCAATAATCTTTTGGCTGACGGCAATGATCTATACCTGCTTATCAAACAGAAAGAGGAATTGAGTGGTTTGCCGGATTATCTGGTTCAGGCTGCAGTTAAGGCTGCAAGTGATAGAGGACTTGAGGGCTGGTGCTTCAACATGGATTATCCCACTTATTCTAATTTTATGACCTTTGCCGATAACCGGGGAAAACGCCAGGAAATGCGGCAGAAGTATTTATCCATGGGGATGAGTCCTGAGCATGATAACCGGGAAATAATAAAGGAAATTGCCGAGCTGCGGATGGAAACGGCCAATATTATGGGATATGACAATTATGCCGATTATGTTCTGGAAGATCGTATGGCCAAGAACAGCGCTACCGTTACGAATTTTTTATATGAGCTGTTGGCAGCGTCTTTGCCGGCAGCCAGAACAGAAATTGCCGAATTGCAGCAATATGCTGACGAGAAAGGATTGCTTGGACAACTGCAGCCTTATGATTTGGCCTATTACGAGTATAAATTGGAACAGGAGAAGTACGCTTTTGACGAGCAAGCCCTGCGTCCCTACTTTCCCCTGGAGCAAGTTCAAACCGCTGTATTCGAATTGGCCCACCGTCTTTACGGCTTGAGTTTTGTCCCCAATAAGGATATTCCGGTATATCAAAAAGAGGTCCAGGCTTATGAGGTGTTTGATGATAAGCAGCAGTTCCTGGGCGTAATTTACCTGGACTTTTTCTGCCGGGAAGGAAAAAGCGACGGGGGATGGGCAACATCATTCAGGACGCAGGAAAAGCGAAATGGTGAAGACATCCGGCCCCTTGTTAGCCTGGTTTTTAATTTACCTTCAGCAACTGATAATACTCCAACTTTGCTAACGTTTTACGATGTTACTACCTTCTTACATGAATTTGGCCACGGAATGCATTTCCTGCTTTCCGATGTCAGCTATCGCAGTTCCAATCCCGAAGACGCGTGTTGGGATTTTATCGAAGTTCCCTCAACGCTGATGGAGAACTGGGCCTATGAAAAGGAGTTTTTAAACCTTTGCGCCAAGCACTATCAGAGCGGAGAGGCTCTGCCAGAAGATATGGTAAATAAGATCCAGAGAAGTCGGACCCTTCGTAATGCTTCCGGCTTTGTGGCTCAACTGCAGTATTCTGTCCTGGACATGGCCTGGCATAGCATATCCCAACCGCTAATTACCCGCGTGGATGATTTTGAGCTTCAGGTTCTGCAGGACATCAGGCTGCTGCCCCCGACTCCGGGAACCTTGATCAGTCCATCGTTTAGCCATATTTTTGATGGAGGTTATGCCGCCGGATACTATGGGTACAAGTGGGCTGCTGCATTGGAAGCCGATATTTTTACGGTCTTCCAACAAAAAGGCATAATGAATCGTCAAACCGGAGAGGAGTTCCGCCAAAAGGTTCTTGCCCGTGGAGCCTCTGCTCCTCCGTCGGAACTTTTTAAATCCTTTGTCAGCAGGGAACCGTCAAATGAGGCGCTGTTCAAGCGTGAAGGGTTAACGAATAAAGACCAATAGCCAGCGCGAATCCGAAATCAAGGGGACGGGGGGAAATCAAGGGGACGGGGGTATTGATTTATATTAAGTGCGGTTATATACTATTACTGAGGTGAAAAAAATGCCAAGAACTTCAAGAAAAAGGAGTAATACAGGAATCTATCATATCATGATGAGAGGAATTAACCGTCAAGACATTTTTGAAGATAATGAAGATAAAAATAGATTTACAAGAAATCAAGGGGACGGGGGTATTGATTTATATTAAGTGCGGTTATATACTATTACTGAGGTGAAAAAAATGCCAAGAACTTCAAGAAAAAGGAGTAATACAGGAATCTATCATATCATGGTGAGAGGAATTAACCGTCAAGACATTTTTGAAGATAATGAAGATAGAGATAGATTTATATATACAATAACCGCATATAAAGAAAAAAGTGATTTTAAAATATATGGCTACTGCCTTATGAATAACCATATTCATTTACTGATTCAGGATGATAATCTGGCCGTAACCATGCGCAAAATCTGTGCAAGTTATGTTTATTGGTATAATGGTAAACACCAAAGGATTGGACATTTATACCAGGATAGGTTCAAGAGCGAAGCCGTAGAAAAAGATAGTTATTTTCTCACCGTATTGAGATATATTCATCAAAATCCATTGAAAGCGGGAATGGTCAAGGAAATAGCAGATTACAAATGGAGCAGCTACGGAGAATATCTCCACAGAGGAACTTTAGTAGATGTGGATTTTGCACTGGGAATGATGGCAATTGAGGAGTTCATAAAGTTTAATAATGCTGTGAATACGGATTATTGTCTGGAATACGAACCCATAACCAGAATGGACGATAATGAAGCAAGACAAATAATAAAAGACATTGCTGGAATAAAGGATGCATATGAGGTTCAATATTTTGAAAAAATGCAAAGGGATAATATAATCAGGGAAATTAAGAAAGTAGATAAAATATCGATAAGGCAGATATCAAGACTTACAGGGATAAGTTATAATACAGTCAGAATTATATGAATCGCAACCCCCGTCCCCTTGATTCCCGTTGATGAGCAGACACTTGAAAGCCTGAAGGCAATCACGCGACATTTATCATACCCGTGAATACCTATTCCTCTTTAACTTTAAACAATAATATGTTCTTGCCATTCTCATATTGGTATTGGCTGCTGGCGCAGCGGCTTAGAATAAGCCTCAGCCCGATATCATCGTCTTGTACACCTTCTTCAAGTGGATTATCAGGCACTCCGACAGCTTCAAATAATAATTCCAAATGGCTGGTTTTTTCCGAATAAGCCAGACTAAGAGTAATATCAGATAAATCTGCTTGTAGAAGTAAGGTCTCCTCCACCAGGAGCAGTACATTATCACAAACTCTTTGGGGCAAGAGATGTTTTTCGCAAAAGGCTTCTATTTCAGCGTTCATGGCATAGAGGTCATAATCGGGGCTATTAATATGATAATGGAAACTGCGTACCCGGTTTATGAAAGCTTTGGTTTTGTCTTTTTGCGGGTTGTCAAATATCTGCTCCGGTGTGCCTTCTTCATAGATTATTCCTTCGTCCATATAAAACACCCGGGTGGATATGTTGCGGGCAAATTCCATTTCATGGGTAACAACCAGCATGGTCATACCATCTTTGGCCAGACGGCGAATAACCGCCAACACTTCACTTACCATGGTGGGGTCCAGGGCTGAGGTTGGCTCGTCAAATAATATAACCTCAGGCTCCATGGCCAGGCAGCGAGCTATGGCCACCCTTTGCTTTTGTCCTCCGGAAAGCTCATCCGGAAAGTTGTTCACTTTTTCAGCCAGGCCCACCAGCTTTAACAGCTCTAATGCTTGGCGGTTGGCATCGGCTTTACTTATGCCGAGTAATTTTACCGGCCCTATAGTGAGGTTATCTCGCACTGAAAGATGCGCAAACAAATTAAAGGATTGAAAGACCATGCCCATTTTTTGGCGCATTTTCGGGACATCAGTGGTGTTCTCCAGCAGATCCTTATTATCAATATAAATACTGCCGCCGCTGGGCTTTTCCAGCAGATTCAGGCAGCGCAGGAAGGTGCTTTTTCCTGTACCCGAGGGTCCTATTATAGAAATTATCTCGCCTTTGCGTATTTCTGTGCTTATATCTTTTAGCACGGTAAGATCGCCATAACTCTTGCGTAGATGTTCCGTCTTAATCATGCGCTTGCTCCTCCTGTGCTACGATTTCTTTTCGGATCCGTTTTCATTCCGATATAGTCCAAAACCAGGGACAACAGCCACGAAATAGTAAAGTAAAGCACCGCCACCATCACTAGCGGGAAGAAGGCATCAAAGGTACGACTTCTGATAATGTCGCTGGCCTTGGTCAAGTCCTGTACGGCGATATAGCCGACCACCGAAGTCATCTTGACCATTGAGATAAACTCGCCCTTATAGACAGGCAGCACCTGTCTTACTGCCTGGGGCATGATAATATAGATGAAGGTTTGCATGACCGTAAAACCACCAGCAATTCCGGCCTCTCTTTGTCCATCATCAATACTTTCTATTGAGGTTCGGAACATTTCGGAAACATAGGCGGCAAAGTTCATGCCAAATGCTATAACCGCCACCACAACTGGGTCAATATTTACCGATGCAAACACCACATAGAAGATTAGCATAAGCAGTACCAAGACAGGAGTTCCCCGCAAGATGGAGATGTAAACCCGGGCAATGGCGCTTACAAACCGGTTTTTCGCCATGCGCATTATACAGATAAGACCACCCAACAGCGTACCAAAAATTACTGCGAACAATGATATCAAGGCAGTAATTTTCAAGCCATCAACTATAAGCAAATAGCGATCTTCAACTATAATGTTGTTGTAAAAACCATCGGATATGCTGCGTATAAACGACGGTGCTGTTGACTTCTCAGATGGTCCTTCGTATTGGGCCAAATTCTTCTTTAGGGTAAATACACTTGTCCCTAATTCATAATACGGGTCGGAAAAATCAATCTGCTTCGCTCTTTCTTCGGTAATCACCAGAGTGCTGTCAATCATATCAATCTTGTTGCTGGCCGCGGCTGCGATTAAGCTGCTAAATTCCATATCATCCAGGACAAGTTCTTTGCCTAAATAGGCGGCAAACCTTTCGGCCATTTCAATATCAAAGCCAACTATCCTATTGTTTTTCACTATGGCAAAAGGCAGACCTTTATCGCTTACTACGCCTACGACAAGGCGTCCATTGTTTTTAGGATTTTCTATCACCGGCATATCTGTTATTCCATCGGTTATCCAGCGCTTAACCATATCATCATAGACGCCGTTAGCCTTGCTTTGCTTTAGGAACTCGTTGAACTTTTCCTGTAATTCATCACTTTTCTGGTTAAACCCCATACCCATAGGAATTTTATACAGATTCTCGCCTAAAAACGCCAGCTCTTTATCGCTCCGCATCATTTCCAGCAAAGATTCGTGGGTGAAGAAAGCTGCGTCAACTTTTCCGGTCTTTACCGCCAGAATCAAGTCTGATTGGCTTTTATACTGCATTACAGTGGCATTGGGATAGGTTCTACGGGCGTAGTCATCATGAATGCCGCCTAATAAGACCCCAATTCGTTTATCTTTTAGGTCATCCACGGTTTTTAACTTGCTGCCGGCTGCTGTTTCGGTATTGCTGCGTACTGCAACCGCAATACCTCCGTCATAATAGCATTCAGAGAACAGCACTTTTTTCGCTCTTTCCTCGGTAATTGATATACCGGCAGCTATCATGTCAACCTTGCCCGCCGCCAGTGCCGGAATCAATCCGCCAAAGTCCATATTAACAATTTCCAACTGCATATCCAGCTTTTGAGCAACATATGCAGCCAATTCAATATCAAAACCAGTTAATTTATTTGAGCCGTCTAAATAGGCAATCGGCTCACCACTAACTGAAGTGCCTAGTCTTAAGGTGCCTTTGCTTCCAGTCAGTCTTATATCGGGCATGGGAGCCGGATCTCCCTGTTTGGGAAACCAACGTTTCATCATACCATCATATGTACCATTAGCCTTTAGCTCGCTAACCACTGAATCAATGGTATTTTTAAGTTCCTTGTTCTGCATCTGCACTGCAAAACCGTATTTGTCCTTAATAAGTAATTCAGGCAGAACTGCTAGTCCGTTATTCTTGGCGACAATATTCTCTATGATTGGTTTGTCATAAACAGATGCGTCTGCTTTTCCTTCTTTTACAGCAATGCAACAATCAAGAGGACTATTGAAATACTTGAGTTTAGCATCTGGGAATTTATCCAGAACAAACTGGTCAGCAGTTGTTCCAGTGGGCACGGCAAAGGTTTTACCACCTTTGAGCATGGATAGATCGGTTATCTGTTCGTTCTTCCCTTGGCAACCTGTCAGCACAAGAACAAGCATAAGCATTAATCCCATTATTAGCAGTTTATTTCGCAAAAGTTCTCCTCCTGAGGTAAATTTTTCTGCCGGAATACCATGTGCTATCTATAATCTCTAGGCTCTTCCTAAAATGTGACATTGGGTCTATATCCTTGACTCAATATATGGTGTTATTCTATGGTCCATCTATCTAATCTTATTATCGACACTTAGGAGCAAACCTTTAATTAAAAAGCTGGAGGTGGATCCCTTGGCACTATTGCATCCCGTCCAATATAGTCATACTGGCGTATCATATTGTCCAAATACTGCTTCAAGACCTTTTCGCGGCTCATGGCGTTCACCAGCGACACTTCCATGCCGGACAGTTCCATGTTGGCGGGATGTGATATTAAATGCCCGCTTTCATGTCAAAAGGTTCCTCGGTAAATACCTTGCCCATAACCGTTGCCAGTGTCACTGGAAGACGTTCAGACATCGAATCAAAGGTTCACCTTCATAACCATAAAAATTATCCCTAAACTATTCCCAGCCCTTTAATAACCACCCCATCTGCATCCTTGCCCGGATTGTTATAACAGAGTATAACCTGTCTGTAGATACTGTGCTGCCCTTGGATCGCGGCTACATTCATGCTGAGACGAATTGTCAATGTAAGGGTGCGTATCTGATGCCAGGGACAATAAGCGAGCTATCCAAAACGCACTCGATCTACAAAATGAGCAGGTAATTGCCGATAATATATTAATAAGTATGACTCGGATATATCAGGATCTATTTCAGCAAGGGATGGAGCCGAAATTTATGCGAAGCGGAAAGTCTCGGAGCCAGGAACTGGAACGGCTTAGCAAGTTATCACCAGTTACCGGAACGGATTTGGCAATTATGGATCTTTAAAAAGAGGTTCTGAATATGCAAGAACCACAACTGTTGAATTTTACAGGGTTGAATACGATCCGGTGCGATGATTTCATTACAATCGCGAATGGTGGAAAGCCGATTTTAATGAATTGTTAATATAAGAAAGAAGTGGGGTTAGTATGAAGAAGTTACGGAGTCTATTTTTTATATTATTTATTTTTATATTTATTGCAGGTTGTGACAAATCTGAAAGTGAAATGGCAATTCTTGATGATGCCAACAATGCAATAATTGGTGTAATGACCGGAACTACCGGTGAACAACTGGCCAAAAGCAGATTTCCAGAAGCCGATATTAAAAGTTTTGATGATATTATGGACGCGGTGGTTGCACTTAAAAGCGGACAGATTAATGCCATAGTTACAGCACGCTCAACCGCAGCGAATGTTTCCAAAAACAATCCTGAAATGGGATATCTGCCTGAAGTAATTCAAAACGAGGATACTGCTATTGCCGTTAGAAAAGGCAATGATGAATTACTGGCGGCGGTAGATCAGATTATTACCGAGCTAAAAAAGGATGGAACATTAGATGATATGAAGGGGCGTTGGTTCAAAGAAGATTCATCGCCCTATAAAGAAGTCGATATCGCTGTGCCCAAGGAGGGTAATGTCCTTAAAATTGGGGTTAGTGCTACCCGAGAGCCGTTTTGTTTTGTTGACCAAAGTGGAGCAGTTACCGGCCATGATGGCGAACTTGCCAGAAGAATTGGAGCTAAACTGGGCAGACCCGTTGAATTTGTAGACATGAAGTTTTCCGCACTTATTTCCGCTCTGCAGGCCAACAAGGTTGATTTAATCGTAACCGGTATGACTGCTACCGAAGAACGGAAACAGTCAGTCAATTTTACTCAGCCCTATTTCGCCAATGCTCAGATACTAATGGTTAAAAAGGCACCGGTTATGCAAACAAATAGTAAAAAATTAAGCTCATTGGATGATATAAGTGATAAAACAGTTGCAGTATTTACTGGAACAGTTCACGATGCTTTTGTAGCCAACAAGTATCCACAAGCTGAGATTAAAAGATTCGACAGTACTGCGGATATGGTTTTAGCATTGAAAAATGCCAAAGTTGATATTGTGCTCCTTGATTCAATATCAGCAAATGTATTACTTAAGAGAAATCAAGACATAGGTGTCCTGACGGATGATGTACTTACAACGCCCCTCGGGATAGGTTTCAATAAAAATAATCCTGCTTTGCGGACCCGATTTAACAACTATTTAAAAGAATCCAGAGAGAACGGCACCTTTAACGAAATGTACGAACGTTGGTGTGTAAATGATCCGGAAACTGCTCAAATTCCTGAATTCAAAAACTTTTCAGGGGGTGACAAAGTTGTCTTAGGGGTCTCAGTAAATGATTTGCCTTATGTTACATTTATGAATGGTAAATACGTTGGGTTCGATATTGAAATGGTGCAGAGATTTGCAGAGCACGAAGGTCTACAACTTGAAATTATGACTATGGAGTTTTCATCACTGGTTACTGCCCTGGCAGCAGGCAAAGTTGATATGATTGCCGATGGTATATCCATTAGTGAAGAACGACAAAAGCAAGTTGATTTTTCTGATAAGTACTTGGATTTCAAAACATCTGCTCTCGCCTTGAAGAGCAATCTGGTAAAGTATGATGGTGAACAATCTGGCAAAAGTGCCGAGAGACTTAATAACTCCTTTATGCAGAACATTACTGATAGCTTTAAGAACAACATCATTGCGGAAAATCGCTATTTACTTATAATTGATGGACTAAAAACTACTATTATCATATCTATCCTAGCCTCTATTTTAGGTACCCTTCTGGGAGCACTTATTTGCTTTATGAGAATGTCACGCAAAAAGACATTGCAAGTGCTGGCTAAAATCTATATATCGATTCTACGCGGCACGCCAGTTCTGGTGCTATTGATGCTTGTCTTTTATGTCGTATTTGCGTCAGTAAATATTAATCCCACATTTGTGGCGGTGGTTGCATTTGGATTGAATTTTGCAGCATACGCAGCCGAGATATTTAGAACCGGGATAGAGGGAGTAGACAATGGTCAAAATGAAGCGGGTATAGCTATGGGATTTACTAAGGTCCAAACATTTCTGTACATAATTATGCCGCAAGCCGTCAGACAGGTTTTACCAGTCTATAAAGGGGAATTCATATCGCTGGTGAAGATGACTTCTATTGTTGGCTACATAGCAGTACAGGATTTGACTAAAGCCAGCGATATTATTAGAAGCCGCACTTTTGATGCTTTCTTCCCGCTGGTTATGGTAGCAGTGTTATACTTCCTGATTTCCTGGTTGCTTACCTTAGCACTCGATTATATCGAGTTCAAAACTGATCCGAAATCAAGAAGGAAGCAGGTGAAACAAGCATGATCAGAGTTGAACATCTCTCCAAATCTTTTGGCCAAATTCCGGTGCTAAAAAATGTAAATGCCACAATTAATAAGGGCGAGGTAATATCCATTATCGGTCCTTCCGGCACAGGCAAGAGTACATTGCTGCGTTGCCTTAATTTATTGGAAATGCCCAGTAGTGGACATATCTTTATTGATGAGATTGATATACTTGATAAACAGGCGGACGTACCAAAATTAAGACAAAAAATGGGTATGGTGTTTCAGTCATTCAATCTATTTGCGCATCTTACGGTAACCGAAAACCTTACCATTGGACCAATTAAGTTGCTTGGTAAAACGACAGCCGATGCCCATACCAAAGCCATAGAGCTGCTGAAATTGGTGGGACTGGCCGAAAAGGCGGAAAGCTTTCCGGATGAGCTTTCCGGGGGGCAAAAACAGAGAGTGGCCATTGCTCGTTGCTTGGCCATGGAGCCGGAGACTATTCTTTTCGACGAACCGACCTCAGCTCTTGATCCTACCATGGTCAGTGAAGTTCTGGCAGTAATCCGCCGTCTGGCCAAAGAGGGTATGACTATGGCAATTGTCACCCACGAAATGGACTTTGCCCGTGATGTCTCCAACCGGGTCTTTTATATGGATGAGGGGGTTATCTACGAAGAGGGCAGTCCGCAGGATATTTTTGAAAACCCCCAAAAAGTAAAAACCAGGGAATTTATAAACAGAGTACGCAGTTTTATCTATCATATCGCCACGCTGGACTATGATTTGTATGCGATGAATGCAGAGATTGAAGCCTTTTGCGAGAAACATTGGTTAGCTAAACAAACCAGGCATAATGTGCTATTGCTGGTAGAAGAGCTTCTGGCTATCTACCAGACAAGCCAGATAAACCGGAATGTTGATATTGATTTAACGCTATCTTATTCGGAAAAGCGCGATAGCTTGGAAATCGAAATTGCAAGTACGGGTCCAGCTGGCAACCCATTGGACCAAAGTGTCTTGCCCGATCAACTCGGGATGGCAATTATAGAAAATATGGGCGAAAATATCAACTACCAACGAGTGAATGACAGGAACATGGTAAGGCTAACAGTTAAGAAATCATAGTAGAAAAGATTGCGCGTCTTTCGGGATTTACGCCCGGCCAATAAAATATAAGGTGGGGTAAGATGCACTGGTTAATAAAAAACAATCTTGCCGATATCGAAATGCTAGCTAAAAAAATTGAGTCATTTGGAGAAATGCAGGGAATTCCTAACTCCATTATTTTTGCCATTAATCTTTCTCTGGATGAACTGATTACCAACACTATCAACTATGGTTACACTGATATGAATGAACACAGCATTACGGTCGACTTAGAATTAACGGAAACGGAAGTAACAATTGAACTCATAGATGATGGCCTTCCCTTTAATCCGCTGGAATGTTCAGACCCGGATATTGGCCAGGATCTGGATGAGCGGCCTATCGGAGGGTTGGGGATATATCTGGTTCGTAATATGATGAACCAGGTTGACTATCAACGAAGAGATGATAAAAACATAGTAGTAATGAAAAAACTGCTTAATTCAAGCTACATTTGATTTTTGGAGGAGGAGCAAGTTTGCCTGATAGAGAAAGATGTTTGGGAATGTATTGATGTCATATATGTCACAGGGACGAGGTTATCAAAACAAACTTCTAATCTACTAGCTTACCCACAACAGGCAAACCATTCAAAACATTGTTGCCATGGGGTGATCTCTGCATATCCTGAGTTAAATCAGTCCCTGCTTTATATGATTCGTGCAGACCGTTCCTCCATTTTCTATCGTTGGAAACATCATAGATTTTACCACTTACCGCCACGTAGGCAAGGTTTCCGTTCTGCCCATTGTATTGTTTTAATTCTTCACTAGAAAAAGCCTTCAAACTGGTTACATCTATAGAGTTATTGGCTTGTTGAGCAGATTGGGAAGCATTATTCTGATTTTGGTTGGATTCTGAAGAACCGGAACATCCCGTTAAATAAAAGGTGAAACAAAGCATAAGCAATAGTGCTATAATAGTTCTGCTGTGTTTGCTCATAAAAGTACCTCCAACTGTTATTAATGATTAATCTACCAAAATTATAGATTAAATATGTATATTGGCTTTAGATGTCTTATATATGTAATGATATTAAGGCTGGATTGCCCAGTCAACTTAGATTTCAATAAAGCTTATGTTAGCGGTCATCCGACCGCTAACAAGCATTGACAATCCTCTTCGATTAGGTTATTTTTAAAATGTCTTTTAATAAATATTAAAGTAAGGGATGAATGTATGTCCGGGGTAGTTCATAACTAACCATAACTTGATATGGACCTTGATCCATGATTAGATGTGCCATGATTTGGTGCTATCTTGTGCTGTTGTGGATGAAGGAGTATGAACACTGGCGGCATATTAATAAAATGTTACGATGAGTGCCGTGCTCTGTGCACGGTATTTTTGTACCCTTTTCAGGGGATATAGCAGTTTGTTAGCTTTTAGGGCTGTGAAAGAGTCACCGTGTTCTTTCACAGCCCTTATTTTTATCAAACACCCCTAAGACCCCCCTCCTCTTTAGGTGGGGGATAAACCGATTTTTCCCTCAGTGGTTGGTAGGGTCCCACACTGAGGGGCGGAAAGATAAAACGCTCGCGGCGCGATGCACACAAAATGCGCAATGTAGGCGCTAAAGCACCCGCATTTTAGCGCACAATTCGCGGAAGCGCTCATTAAAGAAATAGGAGTGAAACAAGTTGAATCAATATACGATGGATACCCTTGAGTTCAATAAAGTGATAGAGGAAATCAAGAAATATGCACTGACTGAAAAGGCCCGGCAGAAGATTGCTGCGCTTAAGCCGTGTCAGGATATCGACATTATAAATATTTGGATGACGGAAACTACTGAGGCTGTTGCGATGCTGGCTGTCAATTCAAGTGTACCCCTGATTTCAATGGAAGGTATAGAAACAAGTATTGTCAAAGCAGAGAAGGAAATGATCCTTACCCCCCAGGAACTAACCTCCTTTCAGAACCTGCTGGAGGGGGTGAAGCGTGTCAGAAAATACATGGATAGCATGCAGACGATTGGTCCCAGGATTGCTGCTTATGCCTGGTCCATGTATGATTTAAAAGAGCTGGGAGAAGAAATCGAACGCTGTATCGTCAATGGTCGGGTTGATGACCGGGCCACTAGTGAACTGGCTCGGATTCGTAAAAGGATTTTGATTGTGGAGGATCGGATCAAGCAAAAACTAAATGAAATTCTGCGTTCCTCAGCCTATAAGGGTATACTGCAGGATTCCATTGTCAGCAGCCGGGGCGGCCGATATGTGGTGCCCGTGCGGCGTCAGGACATGAAGAAATTCCCCGGTCAGGTCCTGGATATGTCCTCCACCGGTTCAACGGTATTCATGGAGCCGGCTGCAATCACGAAGCTGCAAGCAGAATTAAATCTATTGCAAATGGAGGAAAGCAATGAGGTTTATCGGATATTAGCAGATCTATCCGGGCAGGTAGCGGAGCACCGCCAGGAGCTTTCTATTAATATGGAAGCGATGGTTCATTATGATTTTTTATTCGCTAAGGCCAAGTATAGCTGCAGTATGGATATGAAGGCAGTTAGTCTGAATCGTTCCAATGAGATTAAGATTTGTCAGGGCCGTCATCCGCTGCTGGGTCAGATGGCAGTTCCTCTTGATTTCAGTATCGGCCAGAATTATAGGGCCTTGGTGATTACTGGTCCCAATACCGGAGGGAAAACCGTCGCTTTGAAGACGGTCGGCTTATTGACCTTGATGGTTCAGAGCGGTCTCCATGTGCCGGTAGCAGAAGGCAGTGAGTTTGCCATTTTCTCAGACATACTGGCCGATATCGGCGATGGCCAGAGCATTGAGCAATCCCTAAGTACGTTTTCATCACATGTGAAAAACATTCAAACGATTATTAAGACTTGCGGCTCTTCCACTCTGGTGATTATGGATGAGCTGGGTGCAGGCACAGACCCGAGTGAGGGGCGTGGCTTTGCAATTGCGGTGCTGGAGGAGATTTTTGCTAAGGGAACTACTATTGTGGCGACCACCCACTTTGGAGAGATAAAAGAATATGCTCTGAATACGCCTGGTTTTGAAAATGGATGTATGGCTTTTGATATTAGAAGCCTCCGCCCGCTATATAAACTGCACATCGGCAACTGGGGAGACAGCAATGCCTTTCTTATTGCACTGAGGTTAGGGATGGACCGTCAGATCATAGAGAGGGCCCATGAAATTACCTATGGGGAAAGGATCAGCTATGAAGGCGATTATGATCATTATGTGGACAGCATCGTAGATCAAAGGGAGATTCAGACCCAGCTGGAAGACAAACGCAGGATGGAAGAACGCCATAAGGAAAAGGAGAAACGAGAACGGAGCGAGAGTTATGTTAAGAAAAATCTCAAACTAGGGGACCGTGTCTATATCAGTACTATGCAGCGTACCGGCATCGTATGTGAGGAACAGAATGGGCGAGGGGATTTGGTGGTGTTGGTAATGGGCAAGAAATATGTTATTAACAACAAACGCCTCACCCTCCATATAGACCGAGAGGATCTGTATCCAGAAAACTATGATATGGATATTCTTTTTGAAACCAAAGAGAATCGCAAAAAGCGTAAAATCATGAGCAAGCACCACGTGGAAGGCCTGGTTATTGAGCAAGACAATGAAAGCAAGGATTAAGCAAGTTGTGTCAAGATAAGTATTGCAGGGCTTCAGTAAGTCAGGTATTCTGAAAAGCCCTGCAATATAGGCTGGTAGTATATGTCTTGTTATCCCAGCTCAAACGTTGTAACCCCGAAGATATGATCAACCGGCAGGACGGGTGGCTTGCCTTTGTACATGCGGGCAGTTGCAAACACCTTTTGCATACCCTGCTCTTTCACTAATTGCAGGGCATCTTGATTGATTTCTGGTATATCCAGATAAATCGTTTGGCCAGAGATTGAGGCGGATAGATGACCCAAGATCTCCTGAGCAATATCCGGATTATCAGCAAAAAGCGGTCCAATCTTATAACCTGACCGGCAAGGCCGGGCAACTCCGAACCCTAAGATTTGATCCGCATCCATCAGGCAGGCGGAATATGCACCCGGTTGACTTATCCACTCTGTTAAAAACGCTGCGCGCGGTGTACCAAACATTTTCTGGTCATATTCAAGCAGTGTGCCCAACGGCACCTGAGATAACGGAATGATCGTACCTGAAACCCTACCTTGTGCAACTCCCTCATACCGGGCGTTATTGTAATTCAATACAAAACCGGATTTTGTGTAATTGTCCTGCTGGGCCACCACCCCATCCAGTCCAATCGTAATATTACCCAACCTTTCGATAGCACAGTTCCAAAGTTTCATCCCATAACCTCGTCCCCGTAATTCAGGTTTGACAATATACAGTCCTAGAAAACCGAAACTGCCTCCATATGAAACTGCTGAAATACACCCTACCGGTTCTCCGTTAATCTCACCAATTAGAAAACCATCCGGGTCAGCCGCCCAGAATGAGTCAGCATCAGTTAAACCTGGGTTCCAGCCTTCCTGAGCCGCCAGTTCCATAGCCAGGGCCAGATCATTTTTAGTCATATTTCTGATAACAAAATCTTGATTACCCATAAATTCGTATACCTCCCTTAATAATACCGATATAAGCCTTCATCAAAGGTATTGGTAAAAACACTCGCAAAACGAACCTTTGCCACTGATTATACCCCGATAGCGATTAATGCCTACTTTAGCCTGATCATAAAACAGGTATTGAATCTAGAGGGATCACCATTTTCTACTCAGGCAGATTAACGATAATCAGCTATTACTATCTGCAGCCCCTCAGCAAGGTTGGCTTGCTAGACGGCCCTGGATTTCTGTATTGCCTAATTATATAGAATTATGAAATCTTTCGATAGGACCCGTTGACATTATCCATACTATGTCGGTTAGGCTAATAATCGGCAGTACATGTAATTGAATGTTTTAGCAATAATACGCAATTTGTTATAAAGGTAGTTGACATTAGGAGGGGCTCATGGCGCTAAAGAAGAATAAAATAGAGAACTTCAAGATATACAAAGGCTCTAATTAGGCTAATAATTAGAAGCTGAGAAATAGTACGCAGTCTGTTGATGAAGCGACGTTGTTAGAGTGTTAATAAATAAAGAATTTTATTATTCAACAAGCATTAGTTTTAATAAAACCGACTATTTCTGAGATAAATACGGCTGTTCAATATTTACAAACATTTGTGCGTTATCAGGAGAAATATAATATGTCATTTCATTGGTGGCAATTTTAACGAGAGTATCTAAACGGGTTGCATAGACTTTGCTTTTTTCTCCGCCCGTTACCAGATAGGTACCGTAATAACTAAATAATCCGCCATTCCCATTGTGTTCTTTGAAAAGAACACTACGAACTTCTTCAATACCGATAATAATATTATGTGGAATAAAAATTGTCCCAAGAATTCTGTGAATTGAAATACCCTTAGCATCTATTTCATAACTACTTGGACCAGGCGCATATATAATCAGTGAAATTACAGAGATGATTATTGTAACCAATATTGCCACCTCTATGTGACCTGCGCGTTTGGAAGCAGATACGACCGTTATCGTAGAATACACCGTTATGGTTAAATAGAATAGCGTTATCCAGAAAGCAAGTTTATCTCTCGGCATTAAATTAAATTTAATGTTCATAGTTCACAAATCCCTTCAGGTATTATTTTTACATATTAATGGTCGGTTTCGTATCCATCCCTCATGCCACGGAACCTATTCATTTCTTAAAGATGATATGTAAAATTTACCCATGTATATAAATTGTATCATAAAATGACTATTGCACATCACAAAGATAAGACGCAGTAGGCTAATAATTAGAAGCTGAGAAATAGGACGCAGTCTGTTTAAGAAGTGCAGTAGTGAGCTAAAATCTTTCCCGAACACTCCTCTCCCCTTGTCTTATAAACCGCAGAATATATCAAAAGTCCTCCTGAAAAATCTAATATATTATTCCTAGATTAAGCAAAAGGAGGACAACAAACTATGGAAAAACAGGCATATCATATACTTCTCGAGGGGAGTAGTTATGAGGCGGGAAGGACTTTAGGAACCATCTGCAGAAAAACCCCAGGACTTTCTGATGCCATGAGAATAAGGGAGACATTTATTGCTAAACAAGATGAGAAGAAAATGTACAAACTTTTTGATGAATTCTGCCCTGGCATTAATGAAGAAATCGTGGGATTTGCCGATGAATTGAACATACCCGCCATACAGGTACTTTATTATGCATGGACTTATTTGCGACCCGGTTGCAGCCAGATGGCGGTATTACCGTCCAAAACTAAAAACGGGCATACCCTGCTCGCTCGCAACTATGACTTTAATGATCAGGTGGAAGAAATGACCCTTTCCACTACCAGAATCAATGGCAAATACGCGCACATCGCTTCTTCAATTCTGCTGTTCGGGCGAACGGACGGAATGAATGAACACGGTTTGGCAGTGAGCCAGACTTCCGCAGGCATACCCGTAGGCAACTTTGAATTCGCAGCCAAACCGGCTATTGTCGGTCTGCAGTTTTGGGCGGTCATTCGCTCGGTTTTGGAAAACTGCAAAGATGTCGATGAAGCGATACAATGTACCCAACAAATGCCGATCGCCTATAATATCAATTTGCTGGTAGCGGATAAGAGCGGGTGTGCAGCATTGATCGAAAGCTTCAACGGTACAAAAGCAGTCAATAAAATTGACACTTTGGCCAAAGAGCAATTCATATGCTCCACTAATCATGTTCATTTGCCCCAGTTAAAATCATATGCCCCTATGAGTATGAAGAATTCGCTTGAGCGTTATAAAATCATTTGCGATACTTTAGACGGTAAGGAGCAGATTTCACCGGAAGACTTAAAGCGGCTTTTATCAACCAAATACCCTGATGGTCTTTGCTGCCACTTCTATAACGAGTATTTCGGGACCCTGCGCAGCATAGTATTTGACACAAATGATGGTACTGTAGATGTTTGCTTTGGTTCTCCGGCACTTAACCGATGGCACTGCTTTAAAATCCGGGATGAGGTGCGTCAGGCAGTATATCCTATTCAACTGGAAAGAGAAAATGCGCCGGCGGATTTCTATGTGATGATGGAAACTATTGATTGATGAAAAGGGTGGATAGTAAAATGAACTACCTGGAGCAGATGGAAAAAGCGATCATATATATCGAAAACAATCTCCATGAAGATATCAAGGTGGATGCGGTAGCTAGTGTTGCCGGCTATTCCTACTACCATTTTCACAGGGTATTTGAAGCCGTTTTAGGGGAAACCGTGGGCAATTACATACGGTCAAGGCGGATTTCCCGCGCCGCCAGTGATTTACTGTACACCGACCAAAGGATTTTGGACATAGCAGTCCATTATCAGTTTGATTCACAGGAGGCATTTAACCGCGCCTTTAAAAGAGTCTTCAAGGTGTCTCCCGGTGCCTATCGAAAAAATAGAATAGATGCAATCGTCGGCAGCCAAAAGGAACTGACGGCAATCCATCTAAAACACCTTCACGACTGCATAACCATTCAACCGTCAATACGGCAGCTTGACGAGGTAAAGCTTATCGGGATACGCGGTAAAACCACCCTGGGCAGCAATAGGATTCCCGATATGTGGAGGAGCTTTAGCTCTCGCATTGAAGAGATAAATAATCGGGTAGAAGGTTTTAAAGGATATGGGATATGCGAAGCAGATCCAGATTTTGATTTGAACAAATTCAATAAAGACACCGAATCCAGCCATTTTATCGGCGTTGAAGTACACTCCTTCAATGAACTGCCACCAGGAATGGTATCCAAAACTATTCATGGCGGTAAATACGGGGTATTTACTCATAAAGGTAAAATCAGCGCCCTGCAGATGACCTATGACTATATCTGGGGCACCTGGGTTCTATGTTCAGGTTTCGAAATAGATCAACGAGATGATTTTGAATTTTACGATGAACATTTCTTAGGGCCAGATCATGATTTATCCGAGTTTGACATATATATCCCAATTAAATAACATAAATAAAACAGCCTTCCAAATCCAGTAGTTACACTAAAAACCATGAGAATATAGTATAAAATTAATGGATTTATTTGGTTGATTAACTAAGTTATCAGATAACTGGTTATCGTTTGTTAAATGGTTTTAAATATTTAATCGATTGTTGCGCAGTTCAAAGATGATGCGCAGTAGGCTAATAATGTGAAGTCTATATGTATAATAGTATATTAATTTCCTATAGCTTGCGAAGGAGAGGACACATATGAACAGACTAAATATTATATGTTTAGGTGTCAGGAATATGGAGAAAGCAATTAAGTTTTATCGTGACGGACTCGGCTTTAAGACTGATGAAAAAAGCAACAATCCAGAGGTGGTTTTTTTCAGCACATCCGGAACCAAGCTTGAATTATATCCTCTTGAGTTATTGGCGAAAGACATTAATAATGACAATCCGCCAGAGATTTCTTCTAGATTTGCTGGTATTACTCTTGCCTATAATAGCAAAACAAAAGAAGGAGTAAGAGAAGTAATTGAACTTGCACGAAAAGCTGGGGCAACAATTGTCAAAGAGCCGCAGGGCGTTTTTTGGGGTGGCTTTCACGCATATTTTTCTGACCCTGACGGATATTATTGGGAAGTGGCTTGGGGGCCTAACTTTGAGTTTGATGACAATGATATGATAAAAATGTAATTACAATCGCTTAAGATTATAAGCACATCCAATGCTAATGAATTTCTTAAATAAATATACAGCAAATGTTTCAAGTTCTAGAATTGTTGAAGATGGTAACATAATAACAGCTCGAGGTGTTACATCGTCAATAGATTTAGGTTTATATTTGTGTGAAAAAATTGCGGGATTAGAAATAAGAGAAAAAATCCAAAAGCAGATGGATTATGTCGCGTATACCCTCGAATAAATCCGTAAACTACCCATTATCCATATTTTAAGGAGCTTTCAACATGATGGATTTCCCGGATTTCATGAAGAACACTAAAAATCGTGTCAGTAATAAGGATCAGAATACTGAAGATATAGAAGGTTACTTTTACACCGGTGATGACGGAAGCCAAATGGCTTTTTGGACATGTCATGCTGACCGGATCTCTAATAAACATACTCACGAATTCGATGAGTATATGGTCTGCGTTTACGGACGCTATACAGTTTTTATGAATGATAATGAATATGTTCTTAATCCGGGAGATGAATTAGTCATCCCGAAAGGGACAGAGCAATGGGGTCAATGTATAGCTGGGACGAGAACAATTCATGCGTTTGGCGGGAAACGGGTAAAAACGCATTAAATGACTCGGGAAAATCCCTGGGTTAGCTATATTAAGGGAGGGATGGGCATGGAGTATAAAGAAGCGGTCGGGCGGCTTGCACCATGCGGGTTGGACTGTTCCCGCTGCGCCGATTACGCCGGAGGGGAAATCCAGAAACTAAGCATCCAACTGAGTGAACTTTTAAATGGCTACCTTCGAGTGGCCAGGGTGAGAGAAGGTATTAATCCGGTATACGCTGGCTACCCCCAATTTGAAGAGATGCTGAAGTCATTTGCCCAGGCCGCATGCAGCGGATGCCGGGGAGATAACGTACTCTGCCCCATAGAATGCATCGCCGGCGAATGCACACGGGATAAAGGGCTGGATTTCTGTTTCCAGTGCGAGGAATTTCCCTGTTCCAAAAAGGTAGACCCCCATACCCAGGAACGGTGGCTGAACTTCAACCGGCGGATGAAGGATATTGGCGTAGAAGAGTTCTACAAGGAGCAAAGCAAACTGTCTAGATATTGAGATTAGAACGAGGGGTTAGAATTGTATATGCGGTAGGCTACTAATGCGAAACTAAAAGAACTTTCCATTATTTATATTTTACGAGGCTTGTTATGCAACATAAATTGAAAAAAGAGCTGAACAAATTATGGACGGGGGAGCTTGCTAGTGTTTTGGTCTTTTGGCTGTGCTACTTCATCTGGGCGAAACACCACACAATTCAAGTTATTTTTCCTCTATCAATACTGTGTTTAATATTGATGCAAGGCTCCATTTACTGGTTGATATGCTTGAGGAGATTGACACCGAATAAGAATTATTTTAAAAGCGCAGTAAAGGTTTTTGACGTGTTGAAAACCTTAGATGCGATATTGCTTTTAGCCTATATTCCTATCTTGCTGATAAGTCCGGTTGTTTTATTTAGGTATTATTTTGTTGGCATTTTCCTTGCCTTGTTTGGGGTTGTAGAATTTATAAACTATTTTTTATTTAGGTTATCATATAAGGATACATTTATCTTGATTTCTCAAATTAGATCATAAACTTTACGGAAAAGTAGATTAGCTAAAGAAATAGAAAACACAAAGTTACGATCATATTAGGAAGTTGAGTGGAATTTATTAGCTTCCCATATACTTGGGGTCAGAGGCGTCTGAAATAGCTCATAAGGCGTAACTTCGTCTAATCCATAGAATGAGAAGTCGGATTGTTAACCGATTCAAGGTATCAGAAGAGTGCTTATTGACAATAATCTATGGTCAGTCGGACCGCATTCATACAATATGGCAAATAAAAGAACAGTGACTTGTGCTTTTGTCGTGAATACTACTATCCCCCTGATACCCCTTATTTTTCAATACATAATTTACCCAAAATAAACACTTGAGTTAACCGGCGAGGAGGTGTTTGCTAATGAATGCGCATGAACGCTTAACGGAGGCGATATGCCTATTAAAGGAAAGAGAAAAGTGGCTTCATCGCAGAGAAATAACCGTTAATCTAATTCGAGAACAGATATATCTTAGGGATCAACTGCAAAGACAATTGGCTTTGGAAAGCAGAGATGTGGAAAGGTTAGACGGCATTACCCTCCTTAATCTTTGGCATAGCCTCAGAGGAACCAAGGAAGAAGCAAAACGCAAAGAGCAGGAGGAATATCTGACCGCCAAACTTAAGTATGATGAAGCAAGTGCTGCCCTGATAGCACTTGAAGCAGATCTAACTGGAATAGACAACAATTTGACCGCCATGGGTGATCTGGATACTAAATACCAGCAGGCGGTACGGGACAAGGAAGAATACTTGCTTCGCTCGGGTGGCTCTGAGGCCCAGCACCTGTTTGCGATGGCCGAACAGTTGGGCTGCTTGAAAGCCGAGGAAAAGGAACTGATAGAAGCAATGGAAGCTGGTAAGAAGGTGGAGGAAGCATTCTTTAAGGTGCAGAAAAGCTTAGGCAGCGCTGAAGGATGGGGTGCCTTTGACTTGTTGGGGGGAGGTCTTATCACTACTGCGATAAAGCATTCACACATCAGTGATGCCAGGAATGAAATAGATCAAGCTCAGCTGCTGTTGCGCCAATTTCAGCGGGAACTGGCTGATGTCAAACCTACGAATGACACCATTCAAATAGGCGGATTAGCAACATTTGCCGATTTCTTTCTGGATGGGTTATTATTCGACGCAATCGTTCAGTTTAAAATCAACGATGCCCAGGATCGCACCAAGCAGCTGCAACGTAAGGTACAGGAGATTATTCAGGACCTGAACGTGATGAAGGAGCAAAACAGTCAAAGACTATTGGAACTCGATCAAGAACGTAGGCAAATAATAGAAAACGTCAACTGAGTGTTATTCGCATGTGAAAATTCCAGCCTTATATACTAGGAAGTTTAGAATAGTGGGAGGAAATATCTTATGAAAAAGAAACTTTGCTCAGTCATTTTAATGCTGGTTCTGATGCTTTCGATCTTGCCGCCAGTTGCAATCTCCGCTCCATCTGATCTTGAAAATCACTGGGCAAAACCTAATATTGAGACCCTGCATGCTAAAGGAATAATGAATGGTGATGACCAGGGCACATTTAGGCCTGATGACCCGATAACCAGGGCAGAGCTGGCTATATTGCTTAACCGGGCATTCGGTTTTAGTAACGACGCTGGCAAGATATTTGTTGATGTTAAACCGAGCGATTGGTTTGCCAAGGGGATTTCCATTGCTGCCACCCAGCGTTATCTGCAGGACGAGAGCGACAAGCGCATGAACCCAGCAGCTGCGGTTAACCGCGAGCAGGCAGCAGTAATGGTTGCTAGAATATTGAATCTTTCTGAGAGCAGCAGCAGTTTTAGAGACAGTGAGCAAATATCAGGCTGGGCCCAAGGAATGGTCGGGGCGGTTAATCGAAAAAGCTATATGGTCGGCTACGATGGTTATTTCCGGCCCGCTGACCCATTAACCAGAGGTGAAGCAGCTACCCTTATAGCGCATATTCTGAACAAAGAAGCTGCACCTGTCAACAATTACCCAACCAGGTATGACATTGCTTACCTGCAATCGCTGAAGGGCGGATTTATAGATACCATCTCCCCGTACGCTGAAGAGGAAGGACTGACGAACGACTCCTTTAAAGTTTTATGTGCCAAAGCCGCGGATGATATGACCGCCGAGGAGCTTGCCAAAATGAATAGGCTTCGTGCTAAGCAATTGAACCCGACTCCGGATACGCTCATGCAAAAGGTAATTACTACTTATGATATGAATAAATACCTTTCAGGAGATTATAAAACGCCCAAAGGGTTTATTTCCATCTGTGCAGATGTGAAACAATATAAAAACATAAAGGATTATTATTATGGACTCCGGTTGGACTACGCGGGTACATACTTTAAGCCAGATGAAAAAAGTTATGCAGTTATTCGTTTCAAGGCCACAAATATTGAAAAGGCCATAATCCCTAAATCAAAGATAAACAATGGTACATATTTGGACCCATATCCTTTTGGTGGCGTGGGTTTCACGACTGGTACAAATGGCTGTTGGGGTTCACCGGAATGGGTAATGCCAGAATTTACAGTTCTCGATGACGGCGCTCAGCTTTTCGAGATATTTCAGGATGGCTCAGAAGTACTTAAGGCAATTTACAGAGCTGAAGCAGGTCAATTTGTAGCTGTCGAGCAATGATACTTAGTGCTATGCAAAAAACAAAATAGCTTAATAACTAATGTATGAAAAGGCTCTGTCTGTCGCAAAGGCTATAGGAACCGTGGAGGTATTCAGTGGCAAAACGAAATGCAGCGTCCCCGTGGCGGCTGAGCAAATCCAAAAGCGGCAGCCAAGGCACAGCTCGGTTTCAAACGAAAACATGTCAGGTTTAACCTTAAAGATATAAGCTAAAACCGAGTTTATGTGGCATATATTATGCTATTTCGTTTAATTACGATTCGATATCTTTGGTGTTAAAAAAGTCGTGCAGTGATCGTGGATCGGGAGATTTCGTGGCAGCGCCGCGGGAGTCTCTGACTGAACAGTTTCGACAGGGTCAGGAAATCATGCGAAAGAAATGGCCGGGGCAGAAGTATATTGCCCATCTGCAGGCTTTTACCAATACCTATGGACCAGTTGCAACCCCTAGGAAAACCTATCACTTCCAAAACTGGCGCCGACCCCAGAGGGGTAGTGCATTATCCCATGTTATCCGTTTTAAATATCCATATTCGTTATAACCGCGGGCGGATATTCCTGCAGCGTATTAACCATGTTGGTCGCGATCTCCAGAGCCTTTTTCCGGTTGACTTCCTTCCGCGCCGTGTCTATCCTGCTCTGGGCAGCGAGTGTTTTCAGCAGTTCATTATAGGCGCTTAGCAAGTTGTTGCGGTGCAGGGCAAATTGCTCGTCGTACTGCACGCTTTCGGAGTAGGTTGCGGCGGTTGGCTGCACGGTCTTGGGCGGTATTTTTCTCAGCTTTTGGACTACCCTTACGACCGGGACTAGTTCATCGCTCTGTTTTGTTTCCTGAACAGCCGCCTGCAATTCCCGTTTGCTCATATTTTCAACATCGTGGCAGGCCATAAATTCTTCCCTTTCCTCCGGTGGAATCCTCAGGAGGATGACCGCCTGGGAGAAACTAAGATTCGAATCCGGATTCGAATCTGGCAAGCCCTCCCCGGGAGAGGCGAGTTTAGGCCCGAATTGCAAGTATATCCGCATCAGGTGCTCGGCTGTCCGTTGGGAATAACTGACTTCTTCCTTCAGCCATTGCCCCCATTCCCCATACGGAAGCACTGCCTTGGCCTCCGTCAGGCAGCGCCCGATCTGAACGCATTTTGGAGCATGATTTTGTCGGTCCGGCTTTTAATTAGGTTAATCTCGGATGCGATTTGCGCTGGCGTCCGGGCAGATAATACAACACTCATTTAGGTTACACTCCCTTTACCGGTAATATTTAGCAGAACATTCTATAAAATATTCCGGTTCCCAGGCGAGTGTGAGGGCTTGTGAACAATTAATTGACGCTGCAGATAAAAATCTCTATATAGCAAAAAACAGTGGGAGAAATAAGACAGTTAATTCAAATTCTATTGCCTAACTTAAGTTGGAGATAAGTGTTCGTAATGTAATAATAGGCTTTTGGGGAAGCCCTAATAAAAACCGAAAAGCATGGGGTAAAAATACTCGCCCTTGATTGTGAGGTTGGCGCTGATTCTATTGCAGCAAGGAATTTTGTGCAGGTTAGATTGTAAACAATCCGACGCCTAGCTGCTTGTCATCCTCATTTTTTCCGACTACCCAATCCAAATAGACACTTCCGAGCTGATCACCTATTATATTTAAATGAAGAAAGTTTTGATTCGTACAAAGGATTTAAATATGAACAATCTAGCAATAACCAGCTTTGATAGGTTGGAAGCTGGGCAACCCCATGGCTTGCCTTTATTGGCGGATCCGCTTTTGGCTTGGTATGGACAAAATTCCCGGGTCTTGCCGTGGCGTGAGCAGCCTGATCCCTATTGGGTATGGATTTCGGAAATCATGTTGCAGCAAACCCGTCTGAATGTGGTACTTCCTTATTTTCATAGATTTGTGGAGTGCTTGCCGGATATCCCTGCTTTAGCCAGGGTAGAGGAGAATCTGCTGTTAAAACTGTGGGAGGGACTGGGCTACTATAACCGGGTGAGAAACATGCAGAAGGCTGCCCGCATCATGATGGAACACCATAGTGGAAGACTTCCGGCTTCATACCAGCAGCTGTTGGCGTTGCCCGGGGTCGGTGAATATACTGCCGGGGCTATTGCTTCCATCGCTTATCAGATTCCCGTACCGGCAGTGGATGGCAATGTGCTTAGAGTAATGACGCGCTTATTAGGCTGCCAGGCTGATATAGCCCAACCTCGGATCAGGAGGACTTTGCGTACGACCGTAGAAGCCATGCTGCCTGACGAACGACCAGGAGACTTCAATCAGGCCATGATGGATCTGGGGGCGATGGTATGCCTGCCGCATATATCGCCTGACTGCCAGCTTTGTCCTCTTAGCGCCATGTGTGTTGGCTATCAGAAGGGCATAGCAGACAAGCTCCCGGTTAAATCCTCTCCCAAACCGCGCGCCGTGCAACAAAAAACAGTACTGGTGCTGATTTCCCAGGGCAAGACATGTCTCCGGCAGCGCCCTACGGCAGGACTGCTGGCGGGCTTGTGGGAATTTCCAACGTTGGATGGCTGGCTGAGTGAAGAGAATATGGCTGCTTTGTTGAACGAATGGGGAATCTGTCCCTTATCTGTGCGCAGGTTAGAGGACTCACGGCATGTGTTCACGCATATGGAATGGCATATGCAAGGATACTTGGTATATGCTGCAGATGCGCATGCTGTCCCAGACGGACTTTGGGTGGATGAGTCGGCGGTACACGAAAAATATGCCGTGCCCAGTGCGTTTAAATCTTTTGCCCGGCATCTTGCCCAATGGCTTAAATAAGCAAGTGGTCTCTTTATACTTTTTATGATTTACCTGGTAGAAGGAACATCCGGGTGGTGCAGGCGGGTGGAGTATGTAACTTTTATTATTTCATTGATGCGTCAATGTACCTAACCTATTTTTTTAGAATCAAAGAAATAGCGCAATACGCAAGAAGAATTGCCATGACAACATTAATGATTTTTCCGTGTTTTACAATTATTTTTTGAAATAATGAACCAAACAGAGTCCAACAAACCGTGCATATAAAAGCGCTGAAAGAAAGAAGAACGCTAAATATTATTAATATAACAGGAGAGTTATATTGTGGAATAATAAATGTTGTAAAAGCAGTCACTCCATACAAAATCGTATTTGGGTTGACAAATTGTAAAACAACACCGTAAAAAAACAAACTGCTTTTTCCATTACTTTGTTCATTTTCCGCAATAGGTCTACTCCTTAATATCTTCCATGATAGCCATAAAATATATCCAGCGCCTATCCAAACCATAATCAACTTAATCGAAGGAAAAACCTTAAATATGGTTAAGCTGAAAAAGCTACATATCAGTAGTACAAAAAAGGCACCCACAGATACCCCTAAATTAAACTGAATACTTTTCTTTAGGTTAAACTTACTTGCATTTGACATTGATATGATTGTGTTAGGCCCCGGAGAAATGTTTGCGACAAAAACATATGATAAAAATGCGGGTAAATTTAACATTGCTATATCTCACCTCTTTACTCTGAATTAACCGCATGATATACTGGACAAAAAGGACGGTATGTTGCCTGTGCACTATAAGGGTAATGCATGTGCACTATAATGTCAATCGTTTAAGGAGGTGTGTTTTTGGATAATCTTAGCAGCGTAATTGCCGAAAATTTAAAAAGAATTAGGGAAGAAAAGAAACTTAGTCTTGACACTGTTGCAAAATTATCAGGTGTAAGTAAAAGTATGCTTGGACAAATTGAACGCTGTGACGTGAACCCAACCGTATCTACTATGTGGAAGATAGCAAATGGGCTTAAAATATCTTTTTCACAGTTCATTAATCACGCAGAATCAAATGTTGAATTAATAGATACAAGCAGTATAGAACCTTTAATAGAAGGCGAAGGCAAGGTGAAAATATATCCTACATTTCCTTTTGATAGCACTCGGCGTTTTGAAATATATTACCTTGAATTGGATAAGAACGGATATTTGTCCACTGTACCTCATTTGCAAGGAACTCAAGAGTTTATAACCGTATTTATGGGAGAATTGACAGTTGTAATAGGTGATAAAAAGTTTGTTGTTAATTCCGGCAAGGCAATACGCTTTAAGGCCGATGCACCTCATAGTTATGAAAATACCGGTGACTCAACTTGCTCACTTGATATGATAATTTACTACCCTGATTAGTTAAGAATCATCCTGGTTTATGTCGTTGCAAAAAGTGGTAAACATGAAGTTGACGTAGGAGTTTTGACGCAAATGGTACAGCTCAAATAAATGGTGGAACGGTTACGGTAAATGGAGAAAAAATCACTCAGATCACCCAATCAAGAATGGGTGGCATGGGTGGCGGAGGCAAAGGAAATCGTATATAGTTAGGCAGATATATGGTTCACCCAGACCTTATAAAGAACCGTTTTTAGGCAGAAAACCTAGAAACGGTTCTTGGTATTATTAAGGACAAAATTGTTTTAGAATGGTTGGTGGGGGATGAAGTAAAGATTTGTTTAAAGCAGTTTCGTATAGTTTCGTTTACTGGAAACTATACGCCTAATTTCTACTACGTTACCAGTCACAACATAAAAAACCAGGTAGGCATTAACAACAAGCATTCTATAGCCCTTATTGGCTAATCGCCGATTTTTAGGGGTGACCCCCATATCAGGGAATTCTTCTAAATGGAGGATAGCTGTATCGATCTCATTCAAAAGAGTTGCTGCAGCTTCTGGGTCATCTGCAATAATATAAGTAAAAATATCTTCTAAATCATCATAAGCCAGTGGCAAATATTCAATGCTATATTTACCCATTAAGCCGTGCCCTTAGCCTTGCCATGACTTCACGGTGTGGTATTCGTTTGGCTCCCTGGGCGCTTTGGACTTCGGCTTCATCGAGATTGTCATATAACTCCATAAGTGCTTGCTGTTCTTCATATAGTCTTTGACTCATAACTACCAGGTGACCATTACCGTTCTTAGTGATGAAAACTGGCTTTTGTTCCTTGATACATATTTCTTCAATTTCGGGGGTCTTATTTCTCAAATCAGAAACTGGACGAATAATAGGCATTACGCTCACCTCGCAATTTATTGTGATACTATTATATCATAATAATGATAAATCAATTCTTTGTTTTGCTGACAACTGTAAACCAACGCTAAACTAATGGTAAACCAATTATCAATTGATCACATAGCATGAAAGAAGTATAATATGGTTAGAATGTTACTATAAGGAGCTGGTACCATGCAGATTAAACCGTCCGCAAGCATCCGGCAGAATTATAACGAAATCGCGGATTTATGTAGGTCTACCGGAGAACCTGTGTATCTTACGAAGAACGGCGAGGGTGATCTTGTGGTTATGGATATAGATTCGTTTGCCCGCCGTGAGAAAATGCTTAAGCTGCGCGAAGAACTGTTGGCTGTTGAGGAAGACCGTCTGGTCGGACGCGCCGGAGTAACACCGGACGAACTGGACAGCTATTTAGAAAGCATTATTGATGAGGTGGAACATGGAAAAAAAGCCTCAATATAAGGTGATTGTCTCCGACCGTGCCCGTCAGATGCTGGCGGGCCATGTTAGGTTTCTGGCACAGAAAAGCCCTTCCGCTGCGCGTAAGATAAAAAATGATTTGATGGACGCTATTCGCTCCCTTGCCGCTATGCCGGAGCGTTTTCCTTTTCTCGATGCTGAATTTATACCGTTTAATAAATACCACAAGCTATTCGTTGAAAAGTGGTATTTGATTCTGTGTCAAATCAAAGATCAGACGGTGTATGTTGATTATATCGCGGATTGCAGGCAGGATTATGGCTGGTTTGTAAGATAGGTGACTGACCCAAAACTACGAACGACTTGGCCATAAGTTTGCCAATGGTTATGTGATGCCGCAAGCAATTATATGATCAACAACTAGATCATAGGGAAATTGCCAAAATTTATAGATGTTTTGCAGAACACATGAAGTGTAGGAGTAAAATTAGAAGGTGATATGATTTGGATAAGCACAATCAGGGTGATGAAAAGATCCTTGATAATGGTTCTCAGGAGGAGGGGGAAAAGATGCCGTTACCTGCAAAAAAAGAACAGCATAAGGGACTATCTTTATCATCAAAAAAAATAAATGAAATATCAGTTCGACCCAAGGTTAAGAATGGAAAAATATTGTTTGATAAAAACAATAAAGATCATCGATATATTGTGGAAGAGGATCAGTAGCAAACTAATGTTTTTTGATTGTCGGTGACGTATTTTGGCTTGAAGTTCAATATGAAGATGCGCTGCTTACCCTGATGAATACAGAATTTATTGGTTGTGGGGTGCATGATGCTTCTGCGGAGGCGGAACTGGATCGGGTAAATTAGCAAGCATTACTGCAATAAGGACCATTATGCCACCAGCACCCTGGAGCAGGGTTAGCCGTTCACCTAAAATGATCCATGCTCCAATCGCAGTGACAACCGGTATGCCATTTATACATATGGCCGCGCGTGAAGCGGGAATTTGAGTCAGAGCATAGTTGTAAAAAAGATAACCGAGAATGGTAGCACATATGACGAGAAAACCAATAGCTCCAACTGCTTTAGCACTCACCTCTGCCCAATCTATACTCCTAACATTTAGAATAAATAATGGTGTAAAAAGGATGGTTCCGTAAAACATCTGAAAACTGGTTATCTCCAATGACGATAGCTTTTGGCCCAGGTCTCTCGTTAATACCATATAAAATGCTGCAGAAATTACTGCTCCTACAATTAATAAATCGCCTATCATCGGCCCCTTAAAGGACAGTGTGAACTTGGGATCTCCGATAACTAAGACCAGTATCCCTGCCGTAGACAACAGTATTCCCAACACACTTTTGATCTTTATCTTTTCTTTAAGCATAACGCGTGCTAGGAGCATAACCGCTAAAGGGACGATAGAGATAATGATGGAGGCCTTTGATGCCGTAGTATAGGTAAGACCGGTGGTCTCAAAAGCGAAGTATAAGCCCGGTTCGAAAAGAGCTATTAGAAATAGCTTCTTGTGATCGCTTGCGCATAGTCTTGGGAAACCGCGATGAAGCAATATCAGTAAAAAGAGCAGTGAGGCCAGACTGAATCTTAGAAACATATAAACCACGGGAGTAAAACTTGTAAGAGCGATTTTAGTGCAAATAAACGATAAGCCCCAAAACAAAACTGTGCATGCCAAAGCTATATAGGTCATTATTTTTGGTTTCATGTTTGTGCTCCTTAAATGGGTTGCCTGCGTTTATTAGATTATCATATTCTGGGCTTGTCGTGAAATGATTATGGAAACAGGATCTGGAAAATAGCTGCGATATTTTAGAAAACGCCGGCTTTGAGTGTTATCCTTTGAAAAACCATGGTCTTTACCAAAAGGTGGTTCCTATTACATGACTTAAGATAGAGAAAAATATATCCTAGGGGCGATGTGCGACCAAAGATGGCGGCACTGGTGGAAGCGATAGGCCTGGGTAAGACATTTACACTGGGTTTAGTCGAAGTAAAGGCACTGGAAAACATCAATCTAGAGATTGAAAAGGGGCAGTTCGTTTCGATCATGGGGCCTTCCGGCTCGGGCAAAAGCACCCTGCTCGACCGCAGGCATCATACCCCACGGGAACTGTCCGGAGGTCAGCAGCAAAGAGTTGCCATTGCCCGGGCACTGATAAATGAGCCGGACCTTATCCTGGCAGATGAACCGATAGGAAATTTGGATACAAAGACTGGTTTTGATATTATGAAACTCCTAAAAAAAATAAACCGGGAAAAAGACAAGACCATTATCCAGGTAACACATTCCCATGAAGCCGCCGGGTATGGGGAACGGATAATCAATATGAGGGATGGACTCTGCACATGATTCCTGCTAAATCACTTCTTACTACTAATTTGAACCCAAACCGATACGGAGATGATGCAAAAGTGGCACTTCGAAGCGAAATGATTCTTTTGCGTTTCAATTTATATGCTTAAGTCTTGAACTATGTATCACTAAACGTTATACAATAGAATATATTATAGTAAAAGGAAAGGTGAACGATTATGGCTATTAAGACAGCAAATGTCCTCGCTCGCGTTGAGCCTGATATAAAAGAAAAAGCGGAATCCATCATGGCAAAGCTGGGAATTCCAGCTTCCGTTGTAATCAATATGCTCTATAAACAAATCATTATGACTAGGAGCATTCCGTTTTCCCTGTCTCTTCCTGCTGCTCCGACTGCGCTGGATGAAATGGACGCCGCCGCATTTGATGCAATTATGCAGAATGGCTTGAACGAGGCAAAAGCTGACCGTTCCCGTCCTGCTTCTGAGGTGCTTGCGGATTTAAGACGGGGATTGTAATTTATGGCGGATAAAACGTATATCGTTAAAATCACCGCGCAGGCAGAGGAGAACCTGCTGTTAAAACTGTGGGAGGGGCTGGGCTACTTATAACCGGGTGAGAAACATGCAGAAGGCTGCCCGCATCATGGTAGAACACCATAGCGGAAGACTTCCGGCTTCATACCAGCAGCTGTTGGCGTTACCCGGGATCGGTGAATATACTGCCGGGGCCATTGCTTCCATCGCTTATCAGATTCCCGTGCCGGCAGTGGATGGCAATGTGCTTCGAGTAATGACGCGCTTATTAGGCTGCCAGGCTGATATAGCCCAGCCTCGGGTCAGGAGGACCTTGCGTACAGCCGTAGAAGCCATGCTGCCTGACGAACGACCAGGAGACACCAGAGAGGTATCGCATTATCCCAGGTTATCCATTTTAATATCCATATTCGTTATAACCGCGGGTGGATATTCCTGCAGCGTATTAACCATGTTGGTCGCGATCTCCAGGGCCTTTTTCCGGTTGACTTCCTTCCGCACCGTGTCTATCCTGCTCTGGGCAGCGAGTGTTTTCAGCAGCTCATTATAGGCGCTGAGCAAGTTGTTGCGGTGCAGGGCAAATTGCTCGTCGTACTTCACGCTTTCGGAGTGGGTTGCTGCGGTTGGCTGCACAGTCTTGGGCGGTATTTTTCTCATCTTCTGGACTACCCTTACGACCGGGACTAGTTCCCCGTTCTGTTTGTTTTCCTGAACAGCCGACTGCAGTTCGCGTGCGCTCATATTTTCAACCTCATGGCAGGCTATAAATTCTTCCCGCTCTTCCGCCGGAATCCCCAGGAGGATGACTGCCTGGGAGTAACTAAGATTCGAATACGGATTCGAATCTGGCAAGCCCTCGCCGGGAGAGGCGAGTTTGGTCTCGAATTGCCGGTATATCCGCATCAGGTGCTCGGCTGTCCGCTGGGAATAACTGACTTCTTCCTTCAGCCATTGCCCCCATTCCCCATACGGAAGCACTGCCTTGGCCTCCGTCAGGCAGCGCCCGATCTGAACGCAGTTTTGAAGCATGATTTTGTCGGTCCGGCTTTTAATTAGGTTAATCTCGGACGCGATTTGCGCTGGCGTCCGGGCAGATAATACAACACCCATTTAGGTTACACTCCCTTTACCGGTAATATTTAGCAGAACATGCTATAGAATATTCTGGTTCCCAAGCGAGTGTGAGGGCTTCATAGTGCATCTTGAGGATGGAAAACTGAGCAGCTTAAGGCAAATGGTCTTATGGTTCTTCTATAATGTCAAACGTCTGAGGCAGGAAAGGGGGACTGAACGGAGAATTACATTAGTATGCCAGCCAGTTAGTGACTGTCAATTGCCACTGGTGGTGAGTTTTTAACCTTGCGGTGAAGATACATGGAAAATGGCTAAACGATATCAGATAAAAATATTTGACTGCAATTTTTGATATAATAATATTATAGGAGTTGATTGTATGTCTCCAAAATTGCATGCTCGGCGTTTAGCGGCAGTGAAACTTGCAAACGCTGTGAATAAAATAGAAGGTGTCCCTGTCTCTACCCAAGCAAAAAAGCTCTCAGCCCGGTGGGTGCGGGGAGAAATTTCGGGTGCAGAAATGAAAGCTCTGCTTATTGCAAAGCATAAGCAGAGTTAAGGGTTGCTTTATGAATGATCCATATCTTTATGAAGGAAGCTCTGCCCTGCGCAATTTAATATGGTATAAATGTACTCAACTTTGCTTATATCTTTTCAATACTCTCATAGCCCGAAGCGTAATCCATTTGCTCGGCTCGTCTTTTTGCCCGATAGGAATAAGCAGCCGGTCGCTGCCATAGGTGTTCTCCAGTTTCCATCGGCCGGTATCGTCCTGCTTGGCAATGACGGTGCTGATGGCATCGTCCATGCGGTTGTCTTTGACGCCAAGCTCGGTCAGGATATCCAAGATTTCCAGCACATCGGTCTGGTACATTAAAGGAAAGCCGAATTTAAGCCAGCCGGGTTTGGATTTCCGCTGCAAATTGTGGCTGCGTTTATAAATGTGGTGAATCAATAAAAACTCGACGGCTTTTTGTATTGTATCGCCTATTTCTTTAGTTCTGCTTCTCCTCGGTACGGCGCTTAATGCTTTCAGCGCCTTGACTGCACCCATGTGGCAGGTGTGTGCGCCCCAGCACATTTCATAACGATCATACGGCGGGACAGATGGACCATCTTCTACGCCGTCGTTGAAGCGCATAAATCGTGTAATCCAGTCAATCCCTTTTTGCAGCCTGAGGTCTTCGAGATAGCCGAAACGTATCAGACTCCATACCACATTTCCGGTCAGGCAGGGGATTACTTCGGTAATCCTGCCGCCGCCGGTCCTCACTGCTGTATTCTGCGAAAAACCGCCGTACTGAGGCTCCTGCGAATTATTCAGCATATACTCGCATTGCTCTTTGATTTGAGGATTTAGCTCGGCACCCAACTCTGCAAGTACGATCAACGACCACACCAGACCTTTATATTTGTAAGTATAAAATCGGGGATAGGCTTTGAGGTACTCAACCTCCCGTTGTTTTTGAAGTATATCAGGCACGATCCCCGATTGCATAATTTCCTGCCTAGCTGTTTGTACTGCCGTATCATCGTCTGGCCTGTCCAAAATATCTATTAACGTAAAATAGCGCACGGAAGGGTTATCTTCTTCCAGCAGCCACTCGGTTGGGTCCGCTTTGAGGGTAGCTCTCCAATCGCTCATGCTTTATTCCTCCGCTGATAATGTATTTCTGCGGTACAAATTTATATATAGCATTGTACTATCCATAGTTTTTGTCAAGATATGCGTTGCCTTGCACAAAAAAAACAAACCAGAAAAAAGGCAAGACCATTATCCAGGTAACATATTTCCATGAAGCCGCCGATTATGGGGATCGCATAATCAATATGAGGGATGGACTCTGCACATAATTCCTGCCAAATCACTTCTAATTACGCATTTGCATGCTCATTGTGCTCAACCAACAATAGCGAAAACAGATATATCCTGTCTAAATACCAAGAAATGTGGGGATAAAACCCTATTGCCTGTTTATTCCATAATAACTATGCTAGTAAATAGAGAATTGTGCGGAAATATCGGGATTGTATTAGGAAAATGTATTTGTAGTGGCGTAAAAACGGACAGGGTTTTATAGCCCTGGTAGGCGAGTTGGACTAACAGGGGAATGGTAAAATACCTGATTGAAGTCAAAATTGCTGCTGAGCATCCCTATAAGCTAGCCGGTCAAAGTCGATGTTTTTGGGCTGTTTAGGTATATGTTATGGGTTAACGGAAAACCCAATGATGTTAAGTAAAAGGCTCTGATATGTTGGCATTAAGATCATGGAATGCATGATTGGCTTTTAAACCTAGAAAAACCCGGTAACAAGTCTACCATAAGTTGTGTCTATAATCGAGACTAAATGGTGCTTCGAATTGGGCTAATAACAAGAAGCCCGGATATAATTCATGGAATACTAATTGTTTTAAAACAATAATTTATTGAGCAGATAGCCATAATAAAAGCACAAAAAATTGGTCTTTGGTAAATTATCGGAGGTTTATAAATGAACAAAATGATTAAGATTAGGAATGAAGAAGAAACAGATTATGAGAGAGTAGAAGAAATCACAAGGAAAGCTTTTTGGAATTTATATATTCCGGGGT
>Ga0074195_1000188_pt1 | contig 148943 bp, 123 predicted proteins | sample EPASupsiteHSE623_FD_64525 | JGI IMG/M metagenome (GOLD analysis project Ga0074195, IMG submission 64525) | Bioremediated contaminated groundwater from EPA Superfund site, New Mexico - Sample HSE6-23 | ecosystem: Environmental > Aquatic > Deep subsurface > Groundwater > Contaminated ...
TATTGTAGGTGGTGGGCACCACGCTACAATCATAGCCTGCTATTTGCAGAGAGCCGGCTTAAAGACGGCAATGTTTGAAAGGTGGCACGAGATGGGCGGCGGTGCATGCGGGGAAGAACTGCCGTTACCCGGTTTTATCATGAACCCGTGCGCACAGTGGACCCGATTTTATTCTCACCCGGCTTATGCAGAATTCAACCTGAGGGACTACGGGCTTGCGTATGCTTTTCCTGAATATAATGAGGCATGGGTATATCCGGATGGCCGATATATCCTGGGTAAAGCAATCTATGATGTGAAAGATAAAATAACCGGAAAAGATGAGTTCTCCTCTGAAAATGCACAGGATCTGGTGAATCAGATTGCGCAATTCAGCAAACAAGATGCTGCCGTTGCCGAGGATGTGATAGAAAGATACAGGAATAGATGGAGGGTGGCATTTAGAAAATTCCGTTTTAGCGGTCCGGACGATTGGGGTGATGGTAAAGATCCCCTTGAAGAACTTTTTGATGACCCGAAATATGGCGTCGACCCAAAGTATATCGATATGACAATAGGAGAACAAGCAGTGGCCCTGTGGGAAAGTCCGGAGCTGCAGACGTTTTATATGCGATGCCATATGACATCACATGGCCTGTATCCGAGCGAAAAGTGCGGGCTCATGTGGTTTATCCACGTATTGGCCCTGATGTTGTCCATGGAGCCGGGAGCTGTTGCAGTGGGAGGAACCCACAGCATAACCCATGCCTTGCTGAGGGCATATGAAGATATTGGCGGAGATTTCTTTGTTCTGAATGAGGTTGAAAAAGTGCTTGTTGAAAACGGGACTGCGAAAGGTATAAGATTGAAAGACGGATCAGTGATAAAAGCGGACGTAGTGGTGAGCGATCTCAGTATTAATCTGTCCCTTGATATGTTGGGCAAAGAACATGTTCCGGACGATATATGGATGAAAGCGCAGAAACTCTTAGAAAAGCCCGTACATATGAACGATACAGGATATGAAAGGACAAGTATCTTTTGGGGCGCCCTTGCCATGATGGAACCCCCGGCCTTTACTTCGCACAAGGACATGCATCTGGCGGCAAGGTTATACTTCGGAGAAAGCGCTGCCGAGTATTTTCTGAGCGGCCAGTATCAGAAAGAAATATGGGAAACAGGGATGTCGAGTAAGGTATATCTGGCTGTTGCGTCGGCGGATCACGCCTATGATTCAACTCGCTGTCCGACCGGGAGATATACCCAAATGATTGAAGAATTTACGTGGCCATGGAGAAATTGGCCTGAAAGAAAATGGTTGAGCATGAATAAGGTAGTTCCTCCCCGCTGGCTTAAAGAGTGGTCAAGGTATGCGCCGAATATGACCATAGACAACCTCATCGAGGCTTATATTACCACGCCTGATCATGTGCTCAACAGAAACCCCTGTGCGCATGGCGGTGGTTGGGGGGCTCTTGATGTCACGCCGGAGCGATGTGGGAGACTGAGACCTTTCATAGGGGTAAATAATTATCGGCTCCCGGCAAAGAATTACTATCTCTGCTCTCACGCTGCCCACTCGGCCCACGGCATTGGACGGGGCAGCAGCCTCAATTGCTACAGGGCTATTGCAAAAGACTTGGGCCTTAAGTATCAACCGGCCGGATAGTAAGATTGTGAGATACAAAAAAGGCTGCGGCAAGGGTAGAACCGCTTATTTGGAATGTGGAAGGAGGTTTCATGAATAAAACAACATGGGATGTTATTGTGGTGGGCAGTGGCCCCGCCGGGTCCGTTACGGCGAAGGTCTGCGCCGCCGCCGGGCTTGAGACGGTTCTTATAGAAAAAAAGCGACTTCCACGGGACAAGGTCTGCTCCGGGATGCTGTTGGGATACTGGGCCAGGAAGCTCGTACAGCAGGAGTTCGGAGATATACCGGCGGATGTCCTTGTTGAACCTTATAAAGGCATGTGTTTCCATGTGGGCAGAGGACACTCCATTGAGATGCGGGTGCCCATACCCGTCGGATGGAGGAAAGATCTGGACTATTGGATGTCTTCTAAGGCATCTGAGGCGGGTGCCTTCCTGAGAGACACAGCAAAGGTGACCGCAATACGGCCGCACGCCAGTGGCTATGAGGTCGATGTCAAGGGCGAAAACAAGGAAACAGAGTATCTATATGGGAGGTTCGTGATCGGTGCTGACGGGGCATATTCCACAATAAGGAAATGCCTCTGGCCTGATTTCCGTGTGCGCTATCGGCCTGTGGCGAGGGAGTGCTACAAGGCGGAACTCTCGATTGAAAAGGACTATTTCCACTGGTTCTATCCCGCCGGCACTGCCACTCCGCGGTACGACATTAATTATAAGGGAGGTTTTTTTCTGATCGAAGGTAACCTCCGCCCTATAAGGGATATTACAAGAGAGACGTTACAGGACTACGGCCTTCCTTCGGGAGTTAAACCCCTTTGGCGAGATGCCTGTGTGAATCCCCACCTTTGGGACGATCTTATCAATGGCTCGTTCGTGCCTGCGAAGGACAATGTGCTCCTCGTCGGTGATACGGCGGGCATGCTATTCCCCACTACCCACGAAGGCATCGGCTCTGCCCTGAAGAGCGGGATAATGGCAGCAGAATCGGTTATTGAGGCATTCCGGGGAAATAGCAAGGCCGAAGGGCCATATCTCAGAAAAATCGAGGAAATCAAGACCGTCCTGGCAGAACTTCAGATCATGACCAAAAAGCTGGGCGATGCTGCGAAGAAAGGGGCGGACGCACTCCTTGAATCTATGGTGGAATTATTCGACAAGACAATCAGGGAATGAGACGTCAAGCTTTCACTATTACGATTTATGAAGGAGAGATCTATGAATCAACTTGAAGGAAAGGTAGCAATTGTTACAGGTGCCGGCAAGGGTCTCGGTCGTGCCTTTGCCGTAGATCTGGCAAAACAGGGTGCCAAGGTAGTGATTGTGACGAGAAAGGATATAGAGGGTCTGAAAAAGACCTATGAAGAGATACTCTCCGTGGGAAGTGAATCCTTGTGGTTTCAAGTGGATGTGACCCGGACTGAGGATCTCAACCGAATGGTTGCAGAGACGATTAAAATGTTCGGAAGGATTGATATCCTGGTGAATAACGCTGCCTTGATCCCGGTACGGAAGGCCTTTAATGATATCTCGCCTGAAGAGTTCGGGCAGGTCTTGAGTACGAATGTAATGGGGGCGTGGCTTTCCACCTGCGCTGTTTTTCCTTCCATGAAGGAGCAAAGCAAGGGGAAAATCATTAACATTGCATCTGAAACATTTTTTACCGGTTCACATGGTTTTGTTCACTACGTGGCTTCTAAAGGAGGAGTAGTAGGGGTTACAAGGGCCCTTGCAGCAGAGCTTGGACCTTTCAATATATGTGTAAATGTAGTTGCTGTCGGTTTCACCGAGACCGAAGCAGGCTCCGCCCTAGTCGGCGGCGACGTGACGAAGTATGATGTGAGTCGCACCCCTCTTGCCCGTCTCGGACAGCCCGGGGATGTTGTAGGCATGGTATCTTTTCTCGCTTCGGATGCAGCGGACTTTATCACCGGACAGACCGTATTGGTCAACGGAGGGCGGTTCATGCACTGATCCGAAGGAAAGGAGCATGTACATCATCGGGTATTTTTCGCAGTTATTGATATAAAAAAGAGAAATGTTTATTAAGACAAGGGGCAGACTCTATGGGCCTCAGGTTGAAGGAAGCAATGTGGCTATAAGAGCAGCCGCGCTGCCAATCGGCCTGTCGCGCGGCGTCAACTCCTGCAGGACATTGAGAAAGACGGCGGCAGGAGGGGACAGAACGTGGTTTTTGAGGTAGGCGATATTTATGTCCAGGATAACTTGATTCTCTTCAAGGGAAAAAGCTGCCAGTTTTCCCTCATCTATTTCCCTGGACATGGCTATCCTTGACAGGAAGGAAATGCCCTCTCCCTTCTGAACCATATTTTTAATCAATTCGGTATTGTTCGCCTCCGTGTGTATCCGTAAGGGGATCCCGGATTTCTCGAACAACTGATTCACAAGATACCTGCTTGCCGATCCTTTTCCTCTGAGGATGATTTTTTCATCAGCCAGGTCTTTAATTGAAGGATTCTTTTTCCTGGTAAGTGGATGGCCTACGGGCAATGCGACAAGCAGTTCTTCCCTACAAAATGGTATGAAACATACATTCTGATTCTCTTCAATTTTGACACAGATGACTACCTCGTTCTGAAAATCAAGAAGCCTCTGTATGATATCCAAAGACCCGGCTTCATCCACTTTTACCGTAATATTAGGATAAAATCTGTGGAAGTGACTGATCAGCAGATGCAGGAAGGTATGGGAATAGGTCCTTGATGTGCCCAGTGAAACAACACCGGCTCTTAACCCTTTAAGATCGTTTATTGCACTCTCAATCTCTGTTTCAAGGTCGAAAAGTCTTCGGGCATATTCGTAAAGGAGCTTGCCGCTTTCAGTAAGGAGAATTTTATGCGGCTTCCCTACAAAAAGCTTCAATCCTAACTGCTCTTCAAAGGCTCTCATTTGATTGGTAACCGCAGGTTGGCTGATGAAAAGCTCCTTGGCTGCTTCGGTGAAGCTCATATGTTTTGCCGTTCTGTAGAAGATTCTGAGGTGATGAAGGTTTATCATCGAAACAATACCCCTGTTGTATCTACGGCTAAATACCGCACGCCCATCAAGGTTGGGCGGCATAGTGCGGAAGTCCGGCTTTTCAGTCATTCTATCCTATTCGCTCATCAGGATGCAACCATATCTTTAAATCCTCTGATGCCCCTCTTTAAAACAGACTCCAAATATGATCGATAACATTTTTGAATGGATAGCTTCAGAAAATTGAATTTGACTCTCAGTGTCTTGTGATGTAAAAGTTCCTTAGTATAAGAGGCGGTTATATGAAGAAACAAGCCGTAAGGCATAAAGGAGTGCATCATTATGAGCAATGAAATTATACGTACAACTTGCGCCATCTGCTTGCAGGATTGCGGCATGTTGGTACACTTGCAGGACGGCGAGATCGTCAAGATTGAGGGGGATCCCGATGCCCCGCTCAACATGGGAGCTCTGTGTGTAAAGGCAACGGCATCACTGGAGATTCGGAACCACCCTGACCGTGTAAGGCATCCTCTTGTGCGGAAGGGTGAACGGGGAGAGGGGAAGTGGCAGGAGGTCTCCTGGGATGAAGCCCTCGGCAGGATAGCCGATGAGATGAACAAGGCCAAGGAGAAGTATGGCCCTGAGTCCGTATGCTGGTTGAGGGGCGCTGCCAAAGGCACTCAGGACAATGTCTTCACTCGCCTTGCCAATGTGTTTGGCTCTCCAAACATCACCTCTATGGCGTCGGTCTGTTATTTCCCCCATGTGAATGCCATGCGTTTCACCTTTGGCTCGTTTCTTATGGAAGATCACACAAATGCGTCGGCGCTGGTCGTGGTTTGGGGCATGGACCCCGCGTCAACATCCACCCCGAACTACGAGCCACTCAAAAGAGCTGTTGCAAATGGGGCAAGGTTGATGGTGATAGACCCTTTTGAAACCATACTGGCAAAAAAGGCAGACCAATGGATAAGACCGAGGCCGGCAACGGACATGGCTCTGGCCCTAGGGATGGCTCACGTTATTATCAACGAATGTTTGTACGACAAAGCTTTCGTGGAAAACTGGACAAAAGGTTTTGATGAACTGAAGAAACATGTTCAGGAGTATTCACCGCAGATAGTGTCTGAAATTACATGGGTGCCGGCAGAGACTATAGTGGATGCGGCAAGATTTTATGCCGCCAATAAACCCGCAGCCGTTCTGGTGGGGAATGCAAATGAGAATATAGTGCTTTCCATGCAGACACAACGGGCCATCTATATACTGGAAGGCCTCTGCGGCAACGTGGGTGTACCGGGCGGCAAAGTCCAGTGGACCAATCCTCCTATACTGTCCAGAGCTGCTCCGGAATTTACTTTGCAGGATCATATCTCCAGGGAGGTGCGGCAGAGAAGATTGGGGGCTGAGCATCTTGCGCCTTTTGTCCACTACGCCTTACCGCAGAGCGTTATAAAGGCTCTCATTACCGGAAAGCCCTACATGCCCCATGTGGCGTATATTCAGGGAGGAAACCTGCTTTGCACCTGGGCCAATTCCAGGGAAACTCAGGGAGCGTTAAAAAAACTCGACTTTATTGCAACGGCTGACTTGTTTCTGACACCTACCGTCGAGATGTGCGATGTGGTTCTGCCTGTGGCACACTTTCTTGAACACGATGCTCTTCGCCAATCAGGGGATCTGCCGTTTTTGGCACAGATACAGCAGAAAGTGGTTGATCCGGGGGACTGCAAGTCGGACACGCAGATTTATATCGAGCTGTCCCGTAAACTGGGACTTGGTGAGTATTTCTGGAAGGATGAATATGATTTCATGGAGGAAATGTTGAGACCTGCGGGCGTTACCCTGGATGAGTTCCGAAAAGTCCACATCCTGCAGTGCGTCAGACAGTACAGGCATTATGAGAGGGTTGGTTTCGCTACTCCTTCAGGCAAGCTCGAGTTTTATTCAAATGCACTCAAGGAGGCGGGCTCCGATCCGCTACCCGTCTACCGCGAGCCTCCTGAGACAATGTATAGTGAGCCTGGATTAGCAGACGAATACCCTATGATTCTGACCACGAGGAAGCCGGCTGTTTTTCGGCACGCTAATCTGAGACAGATCAAAAGCCTGAGAGTCCTGCGTCCTGATCCGATCCTTAATATCAATCCTGAAACAGCGAAAAAGCTGGGAATTGACAATGGAGATTGGGTTTATATTGAGAACAAACGCGGTAGAATAACGCATAGGGCTGAATATACGGAAAGCCTGCACCCACGAGTTGTGGTGGGTGACCATGGCTGGTGGTATCCAGAGAAGGGAGTTGATGAAGGCCTGCATGGATTCACAGAGTCGTGCATCAATGCCATTACCAGCAATAGCCCGCCTTATAGCACTGAAATGGGAGGCGTTACCCTGAGGGGTGCCTTTTGTAAGGTTTACAAAGTCGAAAAGAAATGAGTGAAGCATTGATGCTGCCAATTTTACTTACGGATGTGCCCTTTAAGAAAAATATTTTAAATCTTCACTTCCCTTAAAAACCTGGCGCTTTCTTCAGGCAGGGCTGTATTTATAAACATACCTGTGCCAAGCTCAAATCCTGCGATCTGAGTTACCTTCGGTATTATTGCTAAATACCAATGAAAAAACTTCGAATCAGCGCCGACAGGTGATAAAGACCTTATGACATAATTGAAATCAGGGTTTTCCAGTCCTATGTAAAGTCGCAGAAGTGTATCTTTCAGTATTTTAGCAAAATCAGATACCTCTGAATCTGTTATATGGCCAAAACATGCGCTATGTTTCCTGGGAAAAATCCATACATGAAAGGGCGACAAGGCTGCATATGGCACAAAAGCCACAAAGGAATCGTTCTCACCGATAATTCTTATACCGTCCTTTTGTTCATCTTTCAAATATAAGCAATAAAGACAATCACCAAAATTTACATAATAATAGTTCCTTATAGCTTCTCCAAGACGGTTCATGACCTGTCCGGGCAATACCGGTGTCCCGACAATCTGTGAATGGGGGTGTTCCAGAGAGGTCCCCGCGCTCTCACCGTGATTTTTAAATATAATCACATGTTCTATCCTTGAATCCTCATAAAATGCAATTAAACGATGCTTATAGGCAATCAATATCTGTTCTATATGGGGAATGGGCAGTAATGCAGTTGTCATATTGTGCTCCGGCGTCTCAACAATCACCTCATGAAGCCCCACGCCGGTTACGTATTGTTTAAAGTCTGTTTTTGTTTTAACTATGTTGCCGTCAGGTGAAAATGCGGAAAATTTATTAGGTACGCACCTTACCAGCCAGTTATTGTCAGGCCCATTTATCGAAAAAGTTTCAGGCGGGGTTTTGCTTTCATTCCCCTTACAGAATGGACAAGTATCAACATGAGCCCGTACTTCCTTCTTTTGCTTTGCATGGCTGAAATCTTCCGGGCGTTTTGCTCGTTCTGTTGCAATTACCACCCAGTCGCCGGTAATAATGTTCAAACGTACTTCCGACATGCTTTCACCTCCGGTATTAATTGCTCACAGTATAATGCCCTTGTTAAGACCTTCTAATGTGAGCTGTGTAACAATAAATTAAGACCTTTGCACGGCAAATCACAATGAATTGATGCATAGCATTACAATAATGTTGTAGTTGAAATACAATTTATCTTCCAGCTTTTTTATGGCGTTCAGGTAAGGCGTAATATGGTCATCTGAAAAGGTAATTTTAAAGATTTCTACATTTATTTCCGATTCAATTATCGATCTCAGTTCTTCAAGATCAATAAATTTAGATACTTCTGATGCCGATGTCATCTCGTTCTCAAGCTTTTTAAATATGGTTTCAAGCTCTGTATGATGTTTTTTGATTTTTTTCCTTGCATCTTCCAAGGAATAGGCTTTCAGTTGGGGGTATTCCTGTCGTGAACAATCTTTAGCCTGTGAAAAATACGGAATAAGATGGCCCAGATATATACTAACCCCTTTTTTCAACAACATGGAATCCTTTATAAGCCTTGCTGAAATATTCTCCCTCTGAGATGAAGATTCTGAATAAGGATAAGGAATGGGCTTGCTGCTCTCGATAGAAACACCACACACCAGTGCTTCCATATTGTTGTCCCACTTTATCCATGTTACCCTTCCCTGATCGTAAAATGTTTTATCAATTTCATACGGGAGATGGAAATTTATAACATCATCCTTCTTGATCTGCTCACGATCCGCAAACCATTTCGGAATGGCTATTCTCAGACCGCTTTTGCTAAGATCAATGAGGAGGTATTGAAAACAAAGGTGATCCGCTTCTTTTGTGCCCAAAAACGGAGGGTTAATGGAATCAACTGCTTTACGTGCCTCTTTACGTCGTTCTTTAATCATCTTCCGATAACCAATTCAAATCTTTTACTCTAAAAAACGAGCGCTTGCAATAAAACATCAAAAAATATCTTGTAAAACGAAGAGTTGATTATAGTATAGACATTTTCATTTTGCACATAAGGGGTGGGATAATTATATTGCAGATACATATAGTCGGGTTTTTGATAAATTAAGATAATTTGATCGCACTTATTAACCAACTTCCTTTTTCTGAAGGTTTTCCCCGTCTGTAACATATAATGTTGGAAAATCACTTTCGTTTACCATTGAATATATAATACAGTTGGTGCCGATTTTTACATCTTCGGGTATAACGGCATATTTTCCTATGAGTGTGAGACCTGTATTGATATGGTCTGGAAAAAGCCTATTAATAACCGTGGAATTACCGATGCCTATATGCGATTTTTTTCCGATAAACACTTTTTTGTCTATAACACATCTTTCCAAATGAGCTCCTTCTTTAATTATTGTATCATGCATAACAATAGAATCTTTCACTGAGGCATTTTCTTCGACTACAACCCCTGGAGAGAGAACGCAGTTTTCCACCTTGCCGGAGATTATACATCCGGGTGAAATCACAGAATTTATTATGAGACCTGTTTTTGAAACTTTTATTGGTGGACGGTCGTAAGGAATTCCTTTTGTACTCAAATTTGTCATAATTTTCCATGTTTCAGGAGAAAGCCCGCTTGCGGCATCAAGGATGTCCATATTGGCATCCCAGTAAGCCTGGACAGTCCCCACATCACGCCAATAGCCATCAAATGGATATGCGAAAACACTGCCTTCCTTTAATGCATTGGGGATAATATGATGTCCGAAATCTATTTCTTTTGTTGCTTCGAGAAGCTCAACCAGATAATCTCTGTCAAAAACGTATATTCCCATTGAGGCAAGGTTCGATTTTGCATGTGGGGATTTTTCTTCCCATTCTATGATACGATATTTCTTATCTATAATGCCTGTACCAAATTGATTGGTTTCTTCCCATGGCACTTCCAGCATGCTTATGGTAACTTTTGCTCCATGCTCGTGATGAAAACGGAGCATTGACCTGTAGTCCATATGATATATATGGTCTCCGGAAAGGACAAGAACATTTTTATAATTTTTTGAGGTGAAAAAATCCAGGTTCTGTCGGACTGCGTCAGCAGTTCCTTTATACCAGTCCCATTCTTTTTCCCCTGTTTTTGGAGGTAGTATCTTTGTGCTTCGGGAACGTCCCGAAAGATCCCAAGATGAACCATTTCCAATATGGTCCATAAGAGAAAGAGGTTTGTACTGGGTAAGTATCGCAACGTTTGTAAGGCGCGAGTTTGCAATGTTGCTGAGGGTGAAATCAATAATACGGTACATGCCGCCGAAGGGAACGGCAGGTTTTGCCCTGTGACTTACAAGGATATTCAGCCTGCTCCCAACCCCGCCAGCTAAAAGCAATACAGCGGTATCATTCATTTAATAATTTCTCCTGTGTCATAAAAACATTTGGTAAATTTTGCAGGTCCCAGATTAGGGTATATTGTTACGCCTGATGATATTTTCGTTCCTCTGGCAATACGTGTTCCCATTCCTACAACAGTGAGTTCACCTGCGGCATTTTCCCCTATATGTGCATTTACTCCGACAGTAACATCTTCATCGATTATTGTTTTTATTATCCTTGCGTTCTGTTTAATGACGGTATTGGAAAATATAATAGAGTCCTCCACCAGGGCTTGACTGTCTACTTTAGCGCCAGGGAAGAGTATCGAGCGAATTACCTTGCCTTTAATCTGACATCCGGAATAGAACAGGGAGTCTTCCACTGTTGCATCGGGGCCTATTAAAGCTGGTTGACGATCCCGGGTATGGAAATTGGAAAGGTTTGTGCAGATGCCCCAGGATGAAATATCTATACTGGGGGGATTGCCAAGGAGGTCCATATTTGTCTGCCAATATTCCTGGAGAGTACGTGTATATCCCCAATAGCCGGTATGTTTATATCCGAATACTTTAAAATTGTTTGCCAGCAAAAAAGGAATGATATCTTTGCCGAATTCGTGTGAATTTTCGGCTTCATTTGCTCTCAGAGCTTCGAAAAGGACATAAGGAGAAAATACGTAAATAGTCAGAGAAGCCCATTCAAAGGGCGTTTTTTCACTTTTTTCCGTGTATTGTAATATCTTACCGCCTCTTGTGTCTCCATCTTCAATGTTGGCAAGACCAAAACGATGGGCTCCTTTTTTTGGCACCTTAGCAAAAGCTATTGTAAGATCGGCTTCCTTCTCCAGATGAAATTTGATTATCTCCTTATAATCCATTTTGTATATATGATCTCCCGATAAAACAACGATAAGATCAGGTTTATGGTTGCTCAGAAAATCAAGATTCTGGTATACTGCATCGGCAGTACCTTTGTACCAGTCAGATGTTCCCATACCCTTAAACGGCGGCAGTATGGTTACAAATCTGTGACGGCCTGACATGTCCCATGGTTCTCCGTTATGCATATGCTCCATAAGGTAAAGAGGTTTGTATTGCGAAAGGATTCCGACTTTTTCAATGCCTGAATACATCAGATTGCTCATGGGAAAATCAATAATGCGATAAAGCCCGCCGTAGGGCATTGCAGACTTTGGTCTGAAGAAGGTGAGCACTCCAAGGTCGTCCACTCTCGCGCCTGCCAGTATCATTGCTATAATATCCAAAAAAACTCCTTTTACTTAATTCAGAAAATTGTAAAACATGATACTGTGTTATTCTACCGTCTTCTCTGTTTATAGTCAATTGTACTGTTTAAAATTAAATCTGTCGATTACATTTTACAATTTTTTCATCTCTAACAAAGAAAGTTCTGTCAATATCTTGAAATTTTGATGAAAAAAAGGTTTGCATATGCATTTCTTCATTCATCAGTTCTTCTATGTTCCTCCCTTTTCTTTATTGTTTATATGGAGTTGCTTGCGTCTTGAAATCCGCAAGGAGAAGGTTATTGTGCCGCCAATGATAATACCGATGAGTAAAGTAAAAAATATCACTATTGCGAGAGATGCTTGAAATTTCCAGAAAATGAAGGAAATTGCAACAGGCCCAGCATTCTGGACTGAAAATATTGTAACCAGCGACAAAACAATTATTATAAAAATTAATACAGTCATTCATGCCTCCTTTTATTTTTCAATTAACGAGAGGTTGTTCCTTGCCAATATGAAATCAGGATCAAGCAGCAACGATCTGAGATAAGCATTTTTTGCTTCGCAGGAGCGTCCGGATAGATAGTATGCGTAGCCAAGATTGTTAAATACTCTGGCCTTATTCGGTGATTTTATCGCAGTATCCTCCCATAGCGCAATTTCACTTCTATAGACATGATTCCGGGAGATGGTAGATATGCCAAGTGTTAAACAAAGGATGATAGTAAAAATCCATAAATATTGTTGTTTTCTGATAAATTCTGAAAAGGGAAGGACAATGATCGATGATACAACGAGAAAAATTCCCCACCCTGCAAGATAAAAATGCCTTTCATTGATGATATCGATACGGGGAATTATTGAATTGGCTGGTATGAGATGAAGAAAGAACCAGCATATGCCGAACAAAACCCATGGATACTTTTTCCGGCACAGTATTCCGATATATAAAATAAAAAAAAGGGAAAAAGTCTCCAGAATAAGCAAGGGAGACCATCTTGTTATAACAGGGAGATCAGGGTCAATATTCAGTTCAAGTACCATAAGAAGTCGTGATAGAAGGTATACAACCCCGTGAATCTGACTCAAAATATTATCATATATGCTGCGAAAGCCGAAACTGAATGAGATGAGCCTGTAATATCCAGGGTGAATAAGGATTGACGCTGCAAAGCAGAACAGCAATGTCCAGTGAACCCATTGATATCTTAACGCTCGACGAAAAGAAAACGGTTTTTCCTTTACTATAACCTCCCATAACAACAGAGCTGCAGGAAGTGCAACAGCGACCTCTTTGACGGCTATGGCAAAGAAAAAGAGAATAGGGGATAGAACATATACAAACAAAGAACGGTTATTATCCCTTCCATACGTATAAGACAGTAAACTGCCAAGATAAAAAAGTGTCATCAGCGATGCAGAGCGCCCGCTAATGTATGTTATCGCTTCTGTCTGTATCGGATGAACTGCAAAGAAAAGGGCGGCAATGAAAGGGATTTGTGTTTTTAAAGTGTCCGGTATATCCGACTGCGTCGTCATTGGACTCCGTGAGAGGGCATAAATTAACATTGTATTAATGATGTGGATACACAGATTAAAAAGGTGAAAACCGAAAAGCCCTAAACCTGAAGTCCAGTTTAAGGTGTATGATAATTTGAGGAGAGGTCGTATGCCGCGACATGTATCAGCCAACCATGCCGACCATGAATGAACTGCCGGATTAAAGACAATTACATTATAGTCGTCAAGCTGAAAGGCGCCGCGGAAAGAGTTCAGGTAGACAAGTATGGAGGCTGATGCAAGTACGGCTAAGCGCTGTTTATGGTTCATTGTCCATAGTCCACAGTTCAGATGATTATGTGCTTATCTTACCACTGCCACCGGAAAATCCTGTATGGTCTGCGGTTTTGTCGTAGTCGGGGTTTGCTGCCCTTCGGTGAGCTCCTTTACCCTTTCCGAAAGATAGAGGTCAAGCATGTTTATACTGACCTTACCTTTTTTTGTATAGTCTGCATTCCCGGTGAGACCCTCGATAAGTGCTTTTGTAAATGCTCCATTATTCCATTCCGGTTTTTCTAAGGAGAACTGCCTTCCTGTTGATGATGCAAAGACCACAGCGCCGTTTTCCGCGCTTGAAAGCTCATTGGCAATGCTTGTAACATCGCCGAGGGCTTTACGGGTTCCCATGACATTCCCTGAATGGCAGGTATCAACAAAAACTAGGGTTTTTCCTGCAAGGTTAGCCACTGTGTTTTTGATATCCGCATAGGGAACACCTGTGCGTTTTATACTTTTCTTATCAAAATTTGTGGGTACAAAGTAATATATCCCGGTATTGTCATTCACGCCATGCCCTGATAGAAATATCATAGCCACATCCTTGCTTGTGGTTTCTCTCTGTATCCATTCAAGTCCATCCAATACAGTGTCCCGCGTTGCAGTATCGTCAATAAGAAGTCGCGTGCCTACATCGCGGTAAAGCTTGCCTTTCTGGCTCTTCATTGTTTCCACAAAATCATGGGCGTCCTTTGCAGCATACTTGAGCTGGTTTTCCGGCGGGAAGTTAATATATTTTCCCACACCAACAGCAAGAATATAGAGTTTTGGAAGAATGACGAATTCATTCTTCTCTATTTTCCCCTGCCATCTTAGCCTGATAGTTGCCGGTTCACTTGCCGAAAACTTATTTGATGCAATAATTGATATTTGCGAATCTTCAGACGGAATTGTTACGGTAATCTGTTTTGTGCCGTCCTGGGACGGGCTTTCCTTCTGTGCATGTGTTGTTTGAGTGTTTTCCTGACCAGTCGGAGCTTCAACGGTTTTCAGTGTTTCATCCTGTCCCATCTGCTCCAAAATACTTGTTGTTTTTGGATCACCTTCTTCAAAGGCCATATCTCGTGATGTTGCAACAGGCCTCCCATTAACAAGCGCTTTTAAGTCGGTTACCGGTTCCTCTGACGGTGAACGTACAATAAATTTTACAAGAATACTTGTTTTTGAAACAGATGTGTTGTCAAAAGGGGAAATGATGCTTACAACCGGTGGAAGTATTTTTTTAACCGATACTTCTTCGTCCTGTCTCTTGCGGCCTGATTGCTGATTGGCGATTTTTATCGCTTCTTTTTCATCAAGTGTTTCCATAACCCTTTCAATAACATCCGGCCTGTAGTATCTATTTCTGAATCGTGATATGGGGAAAAAGTCCGATGCCATGTCAGGGCTGTTGTTTACATGCCAGCCGATCAGTTCCTCAGCGCCTGCAGAGGCATCGTAATACCCTGACGGTGTCCACATTATCCATCTCTTTTTGTCCTTATGCGGGAATAGACTCAGGATATTTTTGCCGTCACTTGTGCGGTACCATCTGATGATTCCGTCGCCAAAGGCTCCAACTGTTGTTTTACCGTTGCTTGAAATATCGAGTGCCCATGGGGTGGATGGGATGGTGGTACGCCATTTTTCCGCTCCTGATATATCAAAAAATCGCAGGTTCCAACTTGTTCCAAGGAGAAAAGAAGCCTTGTCCGGGGCAATTGCAAGACTTCTTGAAAACTCATATTGATCAATCTTCAGGGCCGTACCTTTTAGTTTAGGGTGATATGAATCTTCCCAGTCGGCTATCCCAAGACTTTCTGCGACGGCTGCAATATTTTTTGTGTTCACGGACGATGATTTTTTTCCGTCATCTGGCTTTAAAATTTCAAGAAGATGTTCCGGAGCGGAGAACCTGCCCGATGTTTTGTCCAGAGTGTCGTATTCGAACTGTATGATAAATCCGTTGCCGGACATGAAGAATCCCTCCTTATTCCGGAAATCGCCTATAAAAGGGGTTTTGTAAAGGATTCTTTCATCATGACTGTTAAATATTCCGAATGCCGGATCTGCTGAAGCGTAAACTATGCCTCCACCTTTAAGGGGAACAATATCGGTAATGCTGTTCTGTATTCCATCCAATCTGTATGCGCCGCCTTTGCCTTCGCTGGACCATTTGTAGACAGGAAACTTTGCTTCTGCCTGAAATCTTCCACCTCCATAGAGATATTTCCCATCCTCTGACCATGAGACAACCTCCAGATTACCGTTATCTGCAAATTTTGTATCAGGTGAATAGAGATGTGTAAGATCAGTTCCTGAAAGAATATCGATTTTTGTTGAATCATGAAAACCTATTGCTACTTTTGAACCATCAGGAATAAAACTTACAGAGAAAGGTTTGTTTCCTCCTGGAGCCCGTATTTTTGCTAAGGTCTTAAAATTGCTGTCATAAAGGCGGACAAATCCATCATACGACACGGAAACAAGGCGATTTCCGGCATCAAAATCTACATTAAAACAATCACTGCCATAATCTTTATCCTCTGCCGCAAGGGTATTATCGGATGTTCTGAAAATGCGAATTCCGTTTTCTCCTCCAAGCGCTGCCACAAGGTATTTTCCGTCTTTTGAATAATGCAAATGGCGTATAACATTTATAATATCCGATATCCTGCCTGTCATTTTACCACTTTCACGGTCAAATAAATAAATGTTGTGGAATATATCACCTCCCATCGTCCAGCCCGCGCATGCAACGGTTTTACCGTCAGGAGTAATGGCTACAGAGTAAATATTTCCCTCATAGTGTTCACCGATAGGCAGCCTTATTACCTTCAGAAGGATTCCTGTTGCAGATTCCCATATACGGACAGTTTTGTCGTCGGAGCCGGTAACAATGTACCTGCCTTCAGCATCAACACCGATTTGCCGCGCAGGAGATGTATGCATACCTGTTTCTATCCTGAAAACAGGTTCTTTTGAGAGATTGTTCGGTGGTTTTGAAGTATAAACTGTTGTTCCGAAGGCAAAGGAAGCGACAAAAAATGACATTAGAACAAAAATACAATTCACAATAATCTGTTTTTTCATAGCTTTTCCTCTCGTAGAAGTTTTTTCATATTATATAAAATCATTTTAAAAAAACCTCGTATTTATAATATAGCAGTCATGAATTAACCTCCGGCATTTTACCTGCCGAATATTCATCGTAGGCGGTTGACTGTATAGGTGCCGGTGGATATCTCATTGACGTCGACTGAACGGACGTTGCAGTTGAACATACTCCTGTCTGTAGGCATGATAAACTCGAAGGTTCCGGAATGTTTCTGGCTGCCGGCCTCACGGAAGGTTCCTGTTGCACGATAGTCGGATACTGTTCCCTCCAGCGTGCCGTTAAAGATCTCTGTCTTCTGTGCTCCCGATGACGTTTTATAGGGGATCGCAACATTGAAGGAACCGGAAATACGGTTGCCGCTTGCTGAAATAGCGAAGCTTATCACCTCGCCATCGCGACCCGGGTTGCTCTTCCAGTTGCCGGACCAGGCACTATCGGCTTGCTCCCGGGAAGGTCTTTCAATCGGTCTTGATGTATAGGCCCTGCCGGTGTCCACGGAAAGTGCGATTCTTGATTCCAGGTCCCTTATAAAATTCACCATGGCAGTATCGCCGGGTACGTATCTCAAGTATTCTTTATACTTGGCTATTGCCTCGGGTATCCTGTTCTGTTTCTGTAGCGCCTCACCCTGTGCCCGTAACTGTGTGGCATACTGGCTTTTTTGCTGTTGATCAGAGGCCTTCTTTTCAAGATCGCTGATATATTTTGACATAGCGGTGTCATTTGGTACATATGTCATGTACTCCTTATATTTTGCTATTGCTTCAGGAATCTTATTTTGTTTCTGTAGCGCCTCACCCTGTGCCCGTAACTGTGTGGCATACTGGGTTTTCTGCTGCTGAGTCTTCTGTTTTGCTTCAAGATCAGATATTCTTTTTGCCAGAGTTTCATCCGGGGATATTTCATAGGCAGATTTGTATTTTTTGAGGGCCTGAGGGATATCGCCCTGTTTTTCACTGACATTCCCTTCATTGATAAGAGAGAGGATTTTCTTTTCTGTATTCTCTAATTCTACAATTTTCTTCTGCACATCCGGGTTAGGGATAAGCGCATTTGCTTCTTTGTATTTTTCCAGCGCTTTCTTATAATTTTTAACCTTCTCAAGATTTACTGCTTCATTTATGAGCGCTTTGCTCTTAACATCCTTCTCCTTTGCCTCGTTTATCTGCTTTATAAGGTTCTTTGCCTCGGTATTTGAGGGATCTTTTTTGATCAGTTCTTCAGCAGCTTTTTTGGCTTCATCTAATTTGTTCTGTTTCAGTAACTCCTTTGCAGTTGTTGTTGTTCTTGCTATATCTTCCGTCTTTTGTTCTTCGGCAACCTGTTTTTTTGCTTCGTTGAGGAGTTTTTCTGTTTCTATAATGGGACCATATTTTGGATGGGGCTTCCGGGCAAGGGATAGTTCTTTTTCTGCATCAACAATTCTTTTTAGAGTGATCAGCTTTTTGATACTCTCTACATGTTTTGTGATTGTCTGTTTTTCACCTTTCCACTTAGTCGCTAATGTAGTTGCTTCCGTATTCTTCGGGTCAAGTTTAAGTACCTCATCTGTAAGGGTAATACCTTCATCGAGTTTGCCCTGTAATACCAGTTCTTTTGCCTTTGCTATCTTATCTGTGATTTCCTTTTTTTGCTTGTCCTTTTCTTTATCCGCCTTTGCCTTGGCATCCTTCAGAAGCTTTTCTCCATCGATGACAGGGGGGTATTTGGGATGGAGCTTTTGGGCTTCTGACAGTTCCTTTTCAGCTTCGGGAATCTTGTTTTGTTTTATAAGAGACTGGAGGTTTCTCAGGTTAGTCTGTACCTTGTTCTTTTCACCTTTCCATTTAGTCGCTAATGTAGTTGCTTCGGTATTCTTCGGGTCAAGTTTAAGTACCTCATCTGTAAGGGTAATACCTTCATCGAGTTTACCCTGCAATACAAGTTCTTTTGCCTTTGCTATCTTATCTGCGATCTCTTTTTTCTGTTTGTTTGTCTTTGCCTTGGCATCCTTCAGTAGTTTTTCTGCATCGATGACAGGAGGGTATTTGGGATGGAGCTTTTGCGCTTCTGACAGTTCTTTCTCGGCATCGGGGAGCTTATCCTGCTTTATGAGAGACTGGAGGTTTTTCAGGTTAGCCTGTACCTTGTCTTTTTCACCTTTCCACTTAGTACCTAATGCTGATGCTTCCGTATTTTTCGGGTCAAGTTTAGATGCTTCATCAGCAAGGTTGATACCTTCATCGAGTTTGCCCTGGGGTACCATTGCCTTTGCCTTTGCAAGCTTATCGGCTGCATCCGCCTTTTTTGCTGAATCCTTTATCATCTCCTGTGAGACGGTAACGGGGAAGGTTGCTGTTGCACGACCGAGTTCAATGCCTTCTTTGTCTTTGGCAGTAACGGTAAGCGTGGCTGTGCCTGTTTCATGCCGGTATGCAGCAGGCTCCTGTGAAGTGGGCGATGTAAGTGTTGTGCCTTCATTTGCAGTCCAACTCCAGCGAACCTCCGACGAATTGGGATATCCTTCGATGTCGGCTCGAAGCCTCACATGCTCATCTGCCCCATAGGTGCTCCTGTCGAGCGTTACGAGCCCTACGCCTGGTTTCCATATTTTTGGCCTTTGGGTTTCCGGGATGCCGGTGACAGTGGCCTTTACCGTGTATTGTTGTGCAGTGAATGTGGCTTGAATCTCATCGGAAATAGTTTCGCCTATGGTAGGGACACGGGCAGATGCCTTCAATTCAACTGCTTTTGTATCTTTTGGTGCAAATCCTATGATACTTTCGTTTTTTTCATAGGGCATTCGTGAGGCCGGGCTAAGCCATACATAGTTGACCATATTGGGTGGAATGGAAGGGTCGGAGGATATGGCAGCCCTTACTTCCTGCCCCACACCGCCTTTTTCAGGTTTGAAGGATACTGTGAACTTGGGCGCTATTACTGTTACTTCTTTCTGTTCCGATTCGCCAATGGTTTCATATACGTCTTTGCCTGTCTCCCGTTGGGCAACTACCCATATCTTTATTTTGCCCATCCGGTCGAATGTGACATTCGTGGAACTGCCCTGCTGAGGTGAAAAGAGTATATTAGGGGAAGATTGCCAGAGGACATTAATACTACCCGCTTCTTCACTCTTTACTTCTTCTTTTAGTGCAGGCTCCGGTACTTTTTTGGAAGGGCATGTGCCGCATGGCTGACCATGGTCTTTACACATACCACGTGTCTTTATCTGTTCCGGTGTGCAACTCCAGCTTTCAGTCCTCCATACTTTGGGTGGACAAATACAGAGACAGCCCCTTGTGGAGCAGCGCCACTTGCACGTGGCGCCGGGGGTGCACTCCTCCTCTTCGGATTTGGAAGCCGTCGGTGCAGTCTTTGTTTGGTTTGCGGTTGTCCGCGGTTGTTGTTTTATTGGTGCTGTTGTTCCTGTAATATTGGCCGAAAGTGCAAGGGATGAGCCATAATAAACCGTGTCCTTGAGGCCTGTTATAGTGACCTTTATGTCTTCAACAAGGATGGTCGTACTTGCAGTGGCGCTATCTCCTGCGCTGTCTGATACCGTTACAGAGACGGAATGTGTACCGGCCTTCCGGGTATCAATAAAGGTGAAGGTATTGTCCTTTGGAGAACCCTGTCCTGACCATGAGAAAGTATATCCGGGAATCCCGCCTTCTACCTTTGCCGAAATGTTTACTGTGTCACCAAATTTTGCCTTGATCGGCTTGGCTTCCGGCGAAATGGTCAGTTTAAGGGGCGCCATATTTTTCTTGTTTTCTGCCATGATATCTTTCTTTATCTGGTCGATGTTAGCGCTGTCGGGTATTTTTCCATAATGAGTTTTGTAGCATTCAGAGACGCACTCAGGAGTCCTTGGTCCCATAAAGCGGCAAATGTGTGTAGAATAGGCCATCGTATGATAGTTGCATACACCCTGGAGCTTGTCTTTGGCACAATAGGCAGGGTCGTACCAGTAACCGCCTTCAGTACACTGGCAGAGACAGTTCATGAAATTCTGTCTTTTCTCTGCCTCCGTGGGAGGCGGGGTACATCCTTGCTCAAGAGCCGGTCTGTCTTTTTCGACACAGCCTAATGGTTCTGTACCTATTACACTCCTTATCTGTTTTTTGGTTTCCCTGCTACATTTGCCCCATTGTGAATACTGATATTTGCATGCAGGAGGTTCTTTAGGTTTTTTGTCACGCTCCTGACGTTCCTTTTCTGCCTTTTCACGCTCTTCTTGTTCCTTTTCTGCCTTCTCTTTTTCCAGTTTTTCCTTTTCTTTCTGTTTTTTAGCAGCCTCATCTTTTTTCGATGCTGCATCACGGATGACGACTGTCTGCCGGGCTGAACCAAGTAATGTTTTCTTCCCGTCAACCATGCGATATGCATCAACACGGACATCGACCGATTTTGCCTGATAGAAGTTGCGGCCGATCTTAAGCCCATACCCGGCAGCCTGGCCATCAACCTTCCATTCATACTGGATGTCCTTTGGCAATGGACCATTATCGGATGAAGGATCTACAGTAAAATCAATCTGTTTGCCTATCTCCCCCTCCTGGGGGCCACTAAGTGTGAGGTTGAATCTCGGCATCTTCGGGACAATTTTAACCTTTGCCTCGGCAATTGATTTATTGGTATAGCGTTCATCCATGAGGCGTGCTGTGAGTTCACCTTCAGAATCTGCCCTTACCACAGTCTTTTCTCCGAAGCGCGGTTTAGCTGTCAGGCCGCCCTTGGTTTCCCAGGCCCAGGATGTTTCTTTGGGTAATGTGCCCTTGGTAAGTTTCACCGTGGCTTCAACATCCGCACCGGCTTCAGGGGTTGCTGTACTTAACAGTATCTCAAGCTGCATACCGGTCTTTAGACATTGCGAAAGAGCCTTTCCTGCTTCGCTCTCAGTGCCTGCCATGCGGTCCGATTTGTCATGCTCACGCAACGCCACAAGCTGGGCTTCATAACTGTCCGCAACCTGTTTGTACGCATCAGCATCATTGGAGGCAATTGCAAATCCCATGGCGAAGAAAAAGGTTGTAAAGGCGTTGATGTAGGCATTATCAAGCGCGGCTTCCTGAGGACTTATGGTTTTCAGCAGGCTGTCGCGTGTACCTTCATAACTTGCCTTTGCGGATTCATAGGCATCACCCCATTTGGAACTCTCTCCGGCCAGTCCCCGGTAATACTCGGAGAGATGTTGTACAAAGGCAATCTTGTACCGCTGTGCTGCAATGATATCGAATGCTTTTTTGTGACATTCGTTCTGGAGATTCAGATAGGTGTCTTTCTGGTTCAGATCTTTTAATAGCTCTACTACCCTGTCAGCGGACCGGGAACGCTCGGTTGTCATGAGTGTTACGAGTCTTTCTGTTACATCTTTATCAAAGACCGGATATCCGGTAAGGAACCAGCTTGAAGGAACAAATTTTGACGATGCCTCGGTAAAGAGTTTTGTCACTGACTGGAGCTTTATCTTTATCTGTTTATATACGGCAATATAATTTTCATAGATGCGAACCCTGCTTAAAGGGAGGCTCTCCTGTTCAAAGAGGTTGGTTGCCATTTTGGAATAAGAATTTACCGTATCGTCGGCGTGCTTCACAAGTGAGGCATTCTTCAGTTCCTTTTCAAGGGCGGCAAGCTCTGATCTCAGACGCTTCACCTCACCGTCGTAATCCTTTGCAACCCTTCGTTCATCCTCTGCCCATTTCTTAAGGTGGGTAATTGTCTGTAAGTAGGCTCCTCTGACCTGACGTTCATAGGCCTTAAAGAACATTTTAGCGAGCTTTGAGTTTTTCTCATTTATCTTGCGTTCAGCATATGCCAGATCATTTAAGATATTGTCGCTCAGGTCGGGGAAGAGAGTTTTAAGGTTTTCACGGAGTACATCAACATTCTTGTTTCCGGCAAGGACGTACTTGTTGGCATAGTCTCGAACGGATTGCGCAATCGTGAATTCTCCGAAGGGGAGTGATTTGATTTTTGTTGAATCATATTTCACTTCTCCCTTTGTACCGAGTATGTCCTCATAGGTAAGACGATGCAGAAGACCGTCACGGTCATAGATGCCTTCAAGTACCGGCGGCTTGCCTGTGCTCCACTTGCCTGATTCCACCCATGCCTGAACGAGGTTCTGTGCCTGCTTTGCTTCGTAGACTCCTCCGGCAACAGGTTTTAAAGCAAGCATCATGCTGCCTATTACAGCCGGCAACTGACCGCCCGGAATCATGCCGGTTACACCTACTGCCATCCAGAGTCCGGCATCGAGCATTTTCCCTTTATCGCCTTCCCAATAGGCTTCACTGCCGGTTATCAATGCCTGTGCAAAATCTCCTACTACAGGGATGGCCGTTACCCATGCATTACTGAGTGCGATGTTTTCATCCTCTTCCTTCATGGACGGTCCGTTCAGGATCGTATATGTTTGAAAGAGCGCTGCCGCGCTGCCGATAACGGCATCGAAGGCACCGACGCTCATGGAAGGATCTCCAAGCTTTGTATAGGCCGGATTAAACATCATCTTGCGGATATCGGACTGTACATCGCTCAGTTTTATACCTGCTTTAGCAAGCCGGTTCTGAAGCCGGGTACCGAGAGACGGCATTACCTGCTTGTTTGAGCGAAGGTAGTTCCTGATCCTGTTCTGAACAACAATTTCTTCCGCGCTCCAACCGAGGCTTCTCAGCTCAGTGTCAGGTAATTCGTGCAGTTCATTGATGATCTTCCCAATGTCGTCATCGGCGCTTTGCAGTATGGCGCCGGGTTGTGATGTGCGCCAGTCGTTCATGAGTTTTTCCAGGTCAAGGGCGTTGTCGAATTCGACCATAGCCCCCGCATTGAGTGCAAGCAGTTCCTTTTTAACCTGGTTTACCTGTGCCTGCGCACGTCCTGACAAAGGACGGCCTGCCCGGTATGCCTCTGCTTCAGCGTCAGTGATTCTTCCTGCTTTTGCAAGCATGTTCATAATCCGTGCTGTCAACTCTCCTGTGTCGCCGAGAAGTCCCAGATTCTTTAGAATGAGCCTGATTGCAGCCTTGCCGCTGTCGGTGTTTCCGAACTTTGCCTGCAATCTTTCGATCAACTGCGCCTGGATCGCCTTGCCGTTAGGTACGGCACTTAACTTGTTCAATCCGGCAACGATCTCATTAAGCTCCATACTTGCTTTGGACTGCTTCAGTAATTTTTCAAGCTCATCAACGGTTTTGCCTGAGCTTGCGGAAAGATCGGCTACAATGCGCTCCATATTAATAAGAAGCTGACTTTCTGTCCAGCCATGGAGAATGCGTGCTATCCCCTGGTTAAAATCATCAACGCTTCCTATACCCATATCAGTTAAAATCTGGGCAGCACGATTAGGATTTTTGCTGATGATTTTCGCTGTTGCAAGAATTCTAAGCTCGTCATCGGTGAGATTCTGTATAGCATTTAATCCCATATCCGACCATACACGTATGGCATATTTAGCATTATCCGATGGCCCGCCGTGTATGTGAGAGAAAAAAAGCGAGTAATCCGAAGCAATCTTTGAAAACTTTACCTGACCGGTACCGAAGCTGCCGAATCCGATACGTTCTACTATCTCTTTAGGCACCGCATCGATGCCGCCGGGCCGGAGCGCCCAATTACCTTCGGCATCCTGGGCAAAAACCCTCATTTTCTCCGTATCGTTCAGATATGTTTTGCGGAACCATTCCTGACCTGTAGCACCTGCGTAATAGTCGGGGTTTGACGCTGCCGCAAAGTGAGCTTTCATGTTCGATCCCATTGCTGTCCGTATTTCATTCTGGAAGGTCTTCAGTATCTCTTCCTTGGACTCACCCCTTGTGAGAGCCTCCTGTGCCTTTTTATAAGCCTTTTGCAGATCGCTGTATCCATAATTGGGAAGTTCGGTGGTACAGACAGCAAGACACTCCGCCGGCAATGCTCTCGGAATTGTTCCTCCTGTTTGCTGGAATGATCTCAGGATGGGGTCGTCTCCGGCATTGGCAAGTATGCGGCCGGTAACTGTTTCATAGCTGTCTGAAATCGTGCCTGCAGCAAGGTCGCCGTTTTTACCGAAATATATGATATCCATATCGCGTCCGGGTTTCCATGAACCGGTAGCCGCAAATACCGACCCTGCTTCATTGAGTTTTTTAGCTGCCATCTGTGAGGCTTCGCCGCCCGCGTTCACACGGAGTTGCTGAACCCTGGCCTGGATGTTCTGTGGGAGTTTTCCCATGTTTTGTTCATACCACTTGAGGTCCCTGGTTAAGAGCAACAATGCTGCGTCACCCGGTTTTTCATTATTGAGAATCGCAGCAAGGATGTGTTCTCCGAGGGCATCGGCATAAACGAATGAAGGTAAAAGAAGTGTGAGGAACAGCAGGATGGAAGAGAAAAACGTGAGCAATTTTCTATGAAATTTATCGGTTTTTGGTGTATTGGTTCGTAAATGATTGTGCACTGTTATGTTCCTCCTTGGGAAAACTTATATTCTGTTCAAAATCAACTGTCCGGTTTCAAAAATGTATAAATAAGGTTATTTTGCATAAAACATTTATACCATTCATAGTGTTTTTTTACATTATATTCAATATCTTTTATCTCGCCTTTGCTGCCTGCTAATTGTTTGAAGAATTATCATGATGAATCTATAAAAATCAATTCCTTCTCTTTATGTCATTCCCACGGAAGCGGGAATGTTCACATATTTAATTTTAAGCTGGTTGTTTCCCTGCAACCTGCTGCAAAAAGATTTTTCAGTTTTTTGTTTTGATATCCCACGTGCCTGCGGCAGGGTAGTTCATTGAAAATGATATTAATAAAACAATATAAAAATCAAATCATTTAAGCTGTTTCTAACGATAATCAAGAAAATGGGTAAGTAAAGCATTTATTCCATTCCCCATGTAGCCCTTGATTTACTTCATATAAACTTATATAATTATGGATATTTAACGGAGGTCAACGTGAGAGATACTTATTGTGGTTTAATTAAAAATGAAGATATAGGAAAAACATTACATCTGTCCGGATGGGTATACAGGAGAAGAGATCATGGCGGCCTTATTTTCGCTGATTTAAGGGATGTAACCGGAATCGTACAGGTCGTATTTTCACCTGATATTTCTGCTGATGCGCATCAGAAGGCAGGAAATATTAAGCAGGAATTTGTTATTAGTATTAAGGGCAGAGTTGCAAGAAGACCTCAGGAGACAGAGAATCTTAATATTCCCACGGGTACTGTCGAAATACTGGTAGATGCTTTCGAGATTTTAAATACCTGCAAGACGCTTCCTTTTCAGCTTGATGATGAAGAGACGAATGAATCTTTGAGGTTAAAATACCGATACCTGGATATGAGAAGGCCTGAAATTCAAAAAATATTTGTCGACAGAAGCCGCGCATACAAGGTTACAAGGGATTATTTTGTATCGAATGGTTTCCATGAGTTCGAGACACCTTTTTTCACGAAAAGCACACCTGAGGGTGCCAGAGATTTTGTTGTACCGAGTCGTCTGAATCAAGGCATGTTCTATGCTTTACCGCAGTCTCCCCAGCTTTACAAACAGATATTGATGGTAGCCGGATTTGACAGGTATTTCCAGATAGCAAGATGTTTCAGGGATGAAGATTTGCGGGCAGACAGACAGCCTGAATTTACTCAGATTGATGTTGAGATGAGTTTTGTAGATGTGGATGATGTGATCAATATGGGTGAGGGGCTTATTAGTAACCTTTATGAAGCCTTAAGGGGTGATCGCATAGAGACTCCGTTTATGAGGATGACCTATGACGATGCCATGAACCTTTATGGCTCAGACAAACCTGATCTACGGTTTGAGCTGACCATGGTAAGTTTAACAGATATTTTTGAGCAGACCGGATTTGGAGTTTTTAAAAAGACCTTAGAAAATAATGGTGAAATTAAGGCGCTTTTACTTAAAGGCAAAACCCTTTCAAGGAAGGATCTTGACACTGCTGTTGATGTTGCAAAAGAGTTAGGAGCAGGCGGTCTTATTTGGATTCGCAAGGAAAATGATGCATTGCAGTCACCGACAGTTAAATATTTGAGCGAGATTGAAATAACTTCCATGACCGAAAGACTCGGCATTGAAAATGGTGATGTTGTTTTCATTATGAGTGATAAGCGAGATAAAGTGAATGAGATTATGGGGAGGTTCAGACTCTATCTTGGCGAGAAGTATGGATTAATCCGTAAGGATGAATTCAGGTTCTTATGGGTAGTCGACTTCCCACTCCTTGAATACAGTGAAGAAGAGAAGAGATATATGGCAAGACATCATCCCTTTACATCTCCGCAGGGGAAGATAAAAGACTTTGAAGGCAACTACGATTCCATAAAAGCAAAAGCCTATGATCTTGTTTTAAATGGTGTGGAGCTTGGCGGAGGAAGCATACGAATATACAGAACAGATGAACAGATGGAAATGTTTAATCTTCTCGGTATTAAGGAGGAAGAGGCGTCTGAAAAATTTGGATTTTTGCTCGAAGCCCTTGAAATGGGTGCACCTCCACACGGCGGCATTGCCTTTGGTTTTGACAGGATAATCATGATGTTTTTAAAGCTTGACAGCATCAGGGAGGTTATACCTTTCCCGAAAACACAGAAAGGAACATGTCCACTTACCAATGCTCCGTCAAAAATTGGACAAAGACAGTTGAACGAACTGAAGATAAAAGTAACGGTTGAACCAACATAAAATGTCCAATGCTTATTGTGAACCAGCGAGGAGGTTCTCTTGAAAAAGAAAAAAGGCTTTATTTTTAAAAATGTTTCCAGAAATACAAAATATCCTTTAATAGACGTTGAATCTCCTGAGCTTTTCAGAGACATCTTCCCATATTCAGAGATGTGCAAAGTAAAATTTGACCACAAGATTGAACTTATTGACCCTCCTGATGAAATATTTATAACAGACACAACATTCAGAGACGGCCAGCAGTCCAGACCACCTTTTACAGTAAAGCAAATTGAAGATCTTTTTGATTTCCTTCACAGGCTTGGTGGAGCAAACGGCGTGATAAGACAAAGTGAATTTTTTATCTATAGCGAAAAAGATAAAGACGCTGTTTCAAGATGTCTTGATAAGGGTTACCGTTATCCTGAGATCACAGGTTGGATTAGGGCTGTGAAGGAGGACCTGCAGCTTGTAAAAGATTTGGGATTAAAAGAAACAGGCATCCTTACAAGTGCCTCCGATTACCACATTTTCATGAAATTAAAAAAGACGCGCTCCCAGGTTTTTAAGGACTACATAAAGATTGTAGAAAATGCCCTTGAGAACGGAATAATCCCGAGGTGTCATTTTGAGGATATTACCAGGGCCGACATATACGGTTTCTGTGTTCCCTTCGCCCAGGCCCTTATGAATATGTCGGAAGAAGCGAAGATGCCCGTAAAGATCAGACTGTGTGACACCTTGGGGATTGGCATTACATATCCTGGAGCAGCACTTCCGAGATCAATGGGAAAAATCATCAGGGCTATGATAGATGATGCAGGAGTGCCCTCCGAATATCTTGAGTGGCATGGTCATAATGATTTTAGCAAAGTTATTGTAAATAGTGTGAGCGCATGGCTCTATGGTTGTGTTTTTGTAAATGGGACCCTTCTCGGTATAGGAGAGAGGACCGGGAATGCACCTATTGAAGGGCTTGTAATGGAATATGTATCGCTTACAGGTGAAGAGAACGGCGTGGATACAAAGGTAATTACGGAGATGAGGAACTATTTTGAAAAAGAGATGGGGTATCATATACCGCGAACTCAGCCTTTAGTGGGACTTGATTTTAACGCCACATCAGCCGGTGTACATATAGATGGCATATTAAAAAATGAAGAAATATATACGTCTTTTGATACAAAAAAGTTCCTTGACAGACCAATAACCGTTAATATAACCGATAAATCGGGTCTTGCAGGAATTGCACACTGGATAAACTCACGCTTTGCACTGGTCGGTAAAGAGAGGGTAGAGAAGACGCACCCCGGGGTAGCAAAGGTTAATAAACGTATAATCAAACAGTATGAAGAAGGCAGGATAACTGCCATATCTGATGATGAGATGGAACATGTTGTAAGAAGGTACATGCCTGAGATATTTATATCTGAATTCGAACTTTTGAAGAAAAAAGCCCACGATATGGCGGCAGTTTTGATGGAAAATTACATCGAAAACTCTGCTATCAAGAGCATGATACCTGAACAACAGGAGGAGGCATTAAAGAATATTGTCGAGGAATATCCTTTCATTCAGTTTGCCTATACTGTCAACAGTGAAGGCATTAAAATTACGAGAAATATCACACAGGCCTTTGATAAAGCCAAATATCACAGAATAGGCTTGCATGAAGATTTTTCAGGCAGGGACTGGTTTATAAACCCAATGAAAACAGGAAAGATCAGTGTAACGGACATATATTCATCAAGGATTACAGGCGCCCTTTGCGTCACAGTATCAGGACCCATTAGAGATGAGTTTGGAGATATAATAGGTATATTGGGTCTTGATATTAAATTTGAGGATTTAACAAAGGCCGGGGAGTAAGAAATGGGCAAGACAATTGCCGAGAAAATATTGAGTATGAATACAGGAACAGATGTAAGGCAGGGAGATTATGCGGTTGTGAATGTTGACCGTATACTACTTCAGGATGGGACCGCTCCTCTTGCCATAAATAAATTTAAGGAGATGGGATTTAAAAAACTTTTTGACGGCAGCAGGATCAACTTTTTCATTGACCACTCATCTCCGAGTTCAAGGATGGAGCTATCCAACGATCATATTTCGATAAAAAAATTCGCACAAATGTATGGCGCAAATTCATATGAGGTTGGCGATGGCATATGTCATCAGATTATGATGGAACGCATCCTATCCCCTTCCGAGGTGCTTCTCGGCGCAGATTCGCATACGTGTACCGGAGGCGCCATAGGTGCCTTTTCCACTGGAATGGGCTCAACTGATATTGCTGTTGCTATGGGACTGGGGAAAACATGGCTGAGAATTCCTGAGACAATAAAATTTGATATTGATGGGGAATTTCCTCCAGGTGTTTTTACAAAAGATTTAATTTTGAAAATTATCGGAATGATAGGTTCTGATGGCGCCACATACAAATCGATGGAATTTGCAGGAGAAACCTTATTTCATCTTGATGTGGAAGAGCGGATGACCATTGCCAATATGGCAGTTGAAGCTGGAGCTAAATGCGGGCTCTTTCCTTCAGATATTATGACATTTCTTTATCTTAAGAAAATGAGAAGGGAAAAACAGTATATTGAAATTTTGCCTGATGAAAATGCTTATTATGAAAAAGTGTTTGAGATTAATTTAGAACATCTTGTACCCATGGTAAGCCTCCCGCATGAGGTTGATAATACGAAAAGCATTGAAGATAAAGGAGTAAATGAAATAAATGTCAGCCAGATATTTATCGGTTCATGTACAAACGGGAGGATAGAAGACCTTAGAATAGCATCATATATTCTGAAAGGAAGAAAAAAACATAAAGACGTGAGGCTTCTTGTAGGCCCTGCATCGAGAATGATTTACTATCAGGCTATGCAGGAAGGTATACTTACAACACTTTTTGAGGCAGGGGCAACTATTTTACCGCCTGGATGCGGACCATGTATTGGACTCCACCAGGGTGTCCTGGGCGACGGGGAAATCTGTGTTTCGACTTCGAATAGAAATTTTCTGGGAAGAATGGGAAATCCTAATTCAGGTATCGTGCTTGCTTCACCGGCTACTGCTGCTGCAAGCGCTATAAAAGGAAGACTTACGGACCCAAGAGAGGTGTTTAATGATTTTAAAAGGAAGGCTTATGAACCCCATGGAGGTTTTTAATGATTTTAAAGGGAAAGGTGTGGAGATTTGGAGACAATATCTCAACCGACCATATAATACCGGGTAGATTTTACCATTTGAGATCGAACCTGGAAGAATTAAAAAAGCATGTCTTTGACGATGTTGTACCGGATTTTTATAAAAAGGTGAACAAAGGAGATTTTGTAGTAGGCGGAAAAAATTTCGGGCTTGGCTCAAGCAGAGAACATGCGCCGTTAATTATCAAAATGGCAGGGATTGATGCGATAGTTGCAAGTTCATTTGCAAGGATATTTTACAGGAATGCTATTAATGTGGGGCTTGCGGCGATAATATGTGATGTTGACGGCATTAATGAGGGTGCTACGCTTGAGATTGATATGGATAAAGGCGTAATATCTGATAGAACAAATAGCATTCAGAGAAAGTTTTCCAGACTTCCATCAATAATGAGGAATATTTTAAGAGAAGGCGGCCTTGATTACTATATTAAAAAGCATGGAAAACTGGTGGTTTAATGTTGAATCTAAATCTCAATTATTGATTGAGAACCATTATGGAGAACAAAAAGTTTGATTGAAAATGTAATGATTCCCTATATTTCAGGCGATGGTGCCGGTGAGGATATCTGGAAAGCATCCAAAGAGGTGCTGGAAGAGGCGATCATAAAGGCATACGAAGGTACAAAAAAGATAGTATGGATAGAGACTCTTGCAGGACAGAAGGCTTTTGAAAAAACAGGATCACTGTTGCCTGATGAGACGCTGGAGATTATAAGGCACAACAAGATAGCCATAAAAGGTCCTTTAACAACACCTGTTGGTGGAGGATTTAGAAGTTTAAACGTCTATCTGAGGCAAGTTTTTGATCTTTATGTATGTATAAGACCTGTAAGATATTTCAAGGGGTTGCCGAGTCCGCTAAAAAAACCTGAGAAAGTTGATATTATTATCTTCAGAGAGAATACTGAGGATATATATAGGGGTATAGAATGGAAAGAAGGCTCTGACGAAGCAAATATTCTTATAGAATTTTTAAAGGATAAAATGAATGTGCTACTACCGGATGATTCCGGAATAGGAATCAAGCCAATAAGCAAGGGTAAAACAATAAGATTCACGAAATGGGCTATAAATTATGCTATTAGAAAAAGAAGGAGAATGATTACTGTTGTTCATAAAGGCAACATCATGAAATATACGGAAGGCGCTTTCAGGGAATGGGCCTACGATGCTGCAAAGGATTTCAAAGATTTTATCACCTTCGATGCAGAGAATGGCAAGATATTTTTCAATGACAGAATAGCTGATAATATGTTTATGCAGGTTATAATGAAACCGGAAGATTATGATATTTTATTGTGTCCAAATTTAAACGGGGATTACCTTTCTGATGCCTGCGCCGCACTGATCGGAGGTTTGGGTGTTGCTCCAGGCGCAAACATTGGCAATGATGTGGCAATTTTTGAACCGACACATGGAAGCGCCCCGAAATATGCAGGGATGGATATAGTTAATCCTGCTTCTTTTCTGCTTTCAGGGTCAATGATGTTTGAATACATGGGGCTTGATAAGGCAGCAGATGTACTGAAAACGGCAATTGAGGAGACAATAAGGAGCGGTATAATGACCTATGATCTTGCACGTCAGATAGAAGGGGTAAAGCCGGTTAAGTGCTCGGAATTCGGGGAAGCAGTATTAAAAAGAATGGCATAGAACTTATGGTGTGAAGGAAAACATAGGTCTTATAAGTTGTATTTGGCCTATATTAATTCCCTTATAGTTAACAGGAGAGGATATTATGTTAGATGATACAAAAATAAAAATTGATACATTAGTGGAAAGAATCGACAATCTAAGGGGTTATCTTTGACCTCCCTGCTGTAAAAAATCAACTTGAAGAACTTGATAAAAATATTTCAAAAGAAGGTTTCTGGGAAGACCAGGAAAATGCCCAGAATAGATTAAAGGAAAGGGCAAGACTCCAGGAAGAAATTGATCGATGGGCAGGACAGGAAAATGAACTCGAAGAGATACTTATATTAAGTGAAATAGTCAAAGAGACGGATGACCCGAAAGATATGGATGAACTTGTTAAAAGGGTTGATTATCTGGATGGACTGTTAAACAAATATGAGATCGAGAGAATGCTTGGCAATGAAAATGATAAGGAAAATGCAATTGTTTATATAAATGCCGGCGCAGGAGGCACAGAAGCTCAAGACTGGGTTGAAATGCTTCTCAGGATGTATATGAAATGGGCTGAAAAAGAAAAGTTTGAAACTGAAGTGGTTGACCTGCTTCAGGGTGAAGAAGCGGGCGTAAAGAGTGTTACTTTCCTTGTAAGAGGTCCTTATGCATATGGCTATTTGAAGTGTGAAACAGGAATTCACCGATTAGTCAGAGTTTCGCCTTTTGACGCTAACAACAGGAGACACACATCATTTGCATCTGTATATGCATATCCTGAACTGCCGGATGATATAGCCGTTGACATTAATGAGGAGGATTTGAAGATAGATACATTCCGATCAAGTGGCCCCGGAGGGCAGCATGTTAACAGAACTGAATCTGCCATACGCATTACACATATGCCCACAAATATCGTTGTTCAGTGCCAGAACGAACGTTCTCAGCACAAGAATAAAGCAATAGCAATGGCAATATTAAAATCAAGGCTATATGAACTTGAGAAGAAGAAGCAGGAAGAGAAAATGGATACACTAAACAAGGAGAAGAAGGATATTGCCTGGGGCAGCCAGATCCGTTCATATGTTTTACATCCATACAAGCTTGTTAAAGATCACAGGACAAAAATTGAAGAGCATAACGCTGATGCAGTGCTTGATGGAGGCATTGATCCCTTTATTAAGGCATGCCTTTTATTCTTGACTTTTGAGCAGAAAAAGGAGGATAATTAATAAGATATGGAAATATTGGGCGATAACAACTTAGATGAACTTGAAGGAAAAATTGAGAAGTTAGTATTAAGCTATAAGGCAGCAAAAGAGGAAAAAGATAGGCTCATTATTAAGATTCAAGCATTGGAATCACAAAATCTGGAACTGAAGCAAAGGGCTGAAGGCTCAAAGAGTGAAAAGGAACTGATAGCCAATAAAATTTCAAAGATTTTAGAGAAGATAGACAAGGCAGAGGCTTGAAAAAGTAAATGGAAAAAAAGGTTGAAGTAAATATATTAAATCAACCATTTACTTTTATTGGCGAGGACGAAGACAGGATAAGAAGGTTAGCATTGGATGTAGATGAAAGAATAGGACGTATTATTAATGACTACGGGATAGTGAACACAATGAACGCGGTTATAATGGCAATGATGGAATTATCAGACGAAATTTATGAGATAAGGGCGCATGCCGAAAGGTTTGAGGGGAGGACTCTGAGTCTTTTAAAAAGGGTTGAAGAAATATGAATTTCCCTGCGGTGTACGTGATAGATGGTGGACTTTGAGCCAACACCTCTTTTATGGGAACTTCCTCTTGTTGTGGTGTGCATGCTTGCCTTGGTGCAAGACGCCTGATGCAACAAAAAAGTACCCACTTAACCGAGAGGTTCAAGATATACTGTTTACACGGCATTCGCGGGGTTTTTTTTAGGTTAGTTGTTGAGGAAATAGAGGTTTAAATATAAATAGCTTATGTTGCTCGGAGGTAAAATAATTTCATTGCAGCGGTAATATAAGGTACTCTATTCCCTCAACATACTGGCCCCTAATGTATTTTATATATTTATGAGGGGGCATTTTGAACAATATAGCGATAATTATTATATTCATAGCAGCTTTTTTTGCCGGTTTTATACTTGCCAGATTCATTCAGAAAAAAAAGATTGGTGAGTATGAGAAGATAGGCAAGAAAATACTGGAAGATGCAAAAAAAGAATCTGATGTCCTTATCAGAGAGGCGTCTATCCAGGCTAAAGATTTTGCAATTCAATCAAAGAATGAATTTGAACAAGAAATAAAGTCCAGAAAAATTGAGCTTCAAAATATCGAGAGACGGCTTTCACAAAAAGAATCAAACCTTGATAAAAAAATCGAGTTAATCGACAAAAAAGAAGATGAGTTATCGAAAAAAGACAAGGAAGCAACAAATAAGCAGTCTCAACTTGACGGCAGGATTAGGGAATATGAAACCCTACTGGTAAATGAAAGAAAAAAGCTCGAGGAAATATCAGGGTTAACAGCAGAAGAAGCGAAGAAAATCCTCATGCAGTTAATGGAGGATGATGCAAAATACGAAGCTTTAAAAATATGCAAAAAGATTGAAGAAGATGCGAGAGAAAGAGCGGACAAAAAGGCAAAAGAAATTATAGCACAGTCGATTCAGAGATATGCAGGCGATTATGTCGGGGAGGATGCCGTATCAACTGTTTCACTTCCCAATGAGGAGATGAAGGGTAGGATTATCGGAAGGGAAGGAAGAAACATAAGAGCATTGGAAGCGGCAACAGGCGTTGACATTATAATTGATGATACGCCCGAAGCTGTCATTCTTTCCTGTTTTAATCCAATAAGGAGAGAGGTTGCAAGAATTGCCATTGAAAGGTTGATAAGCGACGGCAGAATCCACCCTGCAAGAATAGAAGAGATAGTGTCTAAGGTTGCTGAAGAAATGGAAGAGAAGATAAAAGAAGCAGGCGAACAGGCAATATTTGACCTTGGAATTCATAATGTACATCCTGAGCTTGTAAGACTGCTGGGAAGATTGAAATATAGAAGCAGCTATGCTCAGAATATATACCAGCATTCACTTGAAGTTGCATTCATATGCGGTATTATAGCATCAGAGTTGAAGATTAATATTAAAGAGGCAAAGCGAGCAGGACTTCTACATGATATTGGGAAGGCAGTAGACCATGAGGTCGAAGGTTCACATGCTTCGCTGGGTGCTGATCTTGCCAAAAAACATGGCGAAAGTGATATAATTGTCCATGCAATCCTTGCGCACCACGAAGATGTTCAGGCTTCGGGTATCCTTGATGTAATTGTCCAGGCTGCCGATGCTTTATCAGGTGCAAGACCTGGTGCAAGAAGGGAAATGCTCGAAACATACATTAAAAGACTTGACGAGCTTGAGAATATTTCCAACAGTTTTCCCGGTGTTGAAAAATCCTATGCCATACAAGCGGGAAGAGAAATACGGATTATTGTAAGCAGTGAGAAAATAAACGACGACCAGACATTTTTATTGTCAAGGGATATTGCAAAGAAGATAGAAACGGACCTTTCCTACCCCGGGCAGATTAAAATAGTGGTAATCAGAGAAACAAGGGCCGTTGAGTATGCAAAATGAGATAAGAGTTCTTTTCCTCGGTGATGTCATAGGTAAACCGGGTAGAAGGGCTGTTGAGACATTCATAAAAACCGTCAATGTAGATTTTAAGATTATAAATGGTGAAAACTTAGCAGGTGGTATCGGGATTACCCCAAGAGTTGCGTTGGAAATGCTTTCCTGCGGAATTGATTTAATAACTACCGGGAACCATGTATGGAAAAAGAAAGAAACAGCTTCTTTCCTGATGGAAGAGCAGCGTATCATCAGACCCCTTAATTATCCGGAAGGGGCCCCCGGTTTTGGCTATAAGATCATTAAAAGAAACGATAAAGAAATATGCGTAGCCAATATTGAGGGAAGAGTTTTTATGAATACTCTTGATTGTCCATTTCGGGCGATGAAAGATCTTGCTGAACGTTTTGGCAGTGATATTCCTATAATTGTGGACTTTCACGCTGAAGCTACATCGGAAAAAGTTGCTTTGGGCTGGTATCTTGATGGGAAGGTTTCGGCAGTCATGGGAACTCATACGCATGTTCAGACAGCAGATGAGAGAATTCTACCGAACGGTACCGGATATATTACCGATGTCGGGATGACCGGCCCTGCAGATTCGGTAATAGGCATGGATAAAACGGCTGTTTTAAAAAGGTTTACGACTATGATGCCACATAAGTACGAAGTAGGCAAAGAAAACATTGAAGTCCAGGGAGTGATTCTGACTATAGACAGCATGACTAGAAAATGCTTGAAGATAGAGAGGATAAAGGAAAAAATCAGTTAAAGAAAATTTGTAGTTAGCACTTCACAAACAGCAGTAAAGAACAAGGTGTTTTTTAAAACCTGAGACGTTAACTGCTAACAGTGAATTCAGGTGGGTAAATATGGACATAGAGCGTGAGATAGAGATAATAAAGCATGGCGCAGTCGATCTTATCAGCGAAAATGAGCTGAGAAACAAACTTAAAAAAGCAAAATCTGAAGACAGGCCTCTACGGATTAAACTCGGACTTGACCCGACTGCCCCTGATTTGCATCTTGGTCACACAGTTGTTCTTCAGAAATTAAAGCAATTTCAGGAACTTGGCCATACTGCAATTTTTCTGATCGGCGATTTTACCGGCATGATCGGAGACCCTACAGGAAGGATCGAAGCAAGGCCTGCATTAACTAAAGAAGAACTTCTTAAAAATGCAGAGACTTATAAAGAGCAGGTCTTTAAAATACTTGATCCGGATAAAACAGAGATCAGGTTTAACAGCGAATGGATGGAGTCCATGACCGCTGCGGATATGATCAGATTGTGCGCGCAGTACACAATGGCTCGGATTATGGAGCGGGAGGATTTTAAGAACAGATATACAAACAACCTGCCTATAAGTATCCATGAATTTTTATATCCTTTGGTTCAGGGATATGATTCTGTTGCATTGAAGGCTGATGTGGAGCTTGGAGGACATGACCAGATTTTCAACCTTTTTGTTGGAAGGGATTTGCAGAAGGCCTATGGACAGGAGTCGCAGGTGATTGTAACAGTCCCGCTACTTGAGGGCACAGACGGCGTAAATAAAATGAGTAAAAGCTACGGAAACTATGTTGGAATAGATGAGGCGCCCGATATTATCTTCGGAAAGCTTATGTCAATATCGGATGAACTTATGCTCAAGTATTATATGCTTTTGAGCGATATAACCGTGGATGAATTCAGAATCTTAAATGAAGATGTAAAAAATGGAAAAATTCATCCGAGAGACGCAAAAGTAAACTTTGCAAAGGAAATAATAAAAAGATTTCATGGAGGCGCTGAGGCTGAAGCAGCCTATGTGAATTTTGAAAAGATACATAAAGAAAAAGAAATACCCGATGATATTGAAGTGGTTAAATTAAAAAAGGAAAATGATACTATATGGATACCAAAACTGCTTCTTGATATGGGTATGGTTACATCAACATCGGAAGGAAAACGTATGATCGGGCAGGGCGGTGTTGCAGTAACAGATGCTGGGAATATGATAAAAATAACATCTGAATCAATGCCTGTTGATAAGGCTGATGGAGAAATTTTTAAAGTTGGTAAGAGAAAATTCAAGAAAGTTCTTTTTGAAGATAAGCAGTCTTGACTTGACAAAATAGGGCATTTTATAGTTTACTTAAAACCGCAATCCCCGGTAGCTCAATCGGCAGTAGCGTCTGGCTGTTAACCAGTAGGTTGCAGGTTCGAGTCCTGCCCGGGGAGCCAGAAATAAATACCCGGAAAGAATTTTGCCGGGGTCAAATATCAAGGATCTATGGAAGGGAACTTCTTTAGATCCTTTTTTTATCTTTAAATACCTTTTATTATTCTAACCGTTTCTTCAACTGTAGTTGCGCCATCAAAGAGTTTCTTCAGTGCGTTTTCGCGGAGAGTAACCATGCCGTTCTTTATGGCCGCTTTCTGTATTTCATTGGAAGCAGCTTTGTTTTTTGTTAATTCACGTATCTCGTCGTTTATCTGCATAATTTCAAAAACAGCCGTTCTGCCGAAGTAGCCGGTTCCACGGCACTCCAGACAACCTTCTCCTTTTTGTAATACAATACTCTTTTTCTTGTTCAAATCAACGCCCAGTTCTTTATTCAGGTCTTCTTCTTTCATTTCAAATGATATTTTGCAATGCGGACATATTTTACGTACAAGACGTTGTGCTATTACTCCTATTAAAGTTGAAGCAATTAAAAAAGGCTGCCCGCCCATATCGATGAGGCGTGTAATTGCCGTAGGGGCATCATTGGTGTGCAGTGTGCTCAGGACAAGATGCCCGGTAAGCGCTGCCTGGATTGCGTTTTGAACTGTTTCTGTGTCGCGGATTTCGCCGACCATTATAATATCAGGGTCTTGCCGCAGCATTGTCCGTAAAACCTTTCCGAAAGTCAGATCAATCTGAGGGTTGACAGCAACCTGATTAAACATCTCATGAACAAGTTCAATCGGGTCTTCAATGGTGCATATATTCAGCTCTGTACTGCTGATTTGATTTAAAGCCGAATACAAAGTAGTTGTTTTACCGCTTCCGGTAGGTCCTGTTACGAGAATTATTCCATAGGGATGATGTATAAAATCATTGAATAATGTTAAATCATTTTGGGAAAAACCTAATGCTTCGATATCCTGAAGTAGAATATCCGGGTCGAATATTCTCAACACTACTTTTTCTCCAAAAGCCGTAGAAACAGTGGAAATACGAAGCTCTATTTCCTGTTCTTTATGAATAATCTTTATCCTGCCGTCCTGAGGGCGGCGTTTTTCAGCGATGTTCATGCTCGCCATTGTTTTAATACGTGAAACAATGGCATTGTAAACCACCTTTTTCAGTACGTATACATTATGCAGAATCCCGTCAATCCTGAAACGAACAATGCTGATATCCCTTTTCGGCTCAAGATGAATGTCGCTTGCCCTTTGTTCAAATGCGTAGTAAAAAAGGTTATTTACCGATTGAACAATAGGTTTGGATGCAGGGTCTTGAGTCCCTGAAACGTGCAGACCTTTATGCAAGCGCTCTAAATTTCCCAGGTCTACAGCGCTGATTTTTCCATGGAGAATCATTTCCTGCTCGGCAGCAGATAATGAATCCATTAGGCCGTAAGTCATATTAAAAACATTGTTCATATTCTGTTTTGTGCAAATAACTATTTCGACCTTTAATCCTGTCATTTTTGAAATATCATCAAATGGATAATGCAGAAACGGGTTTGAAATGGCAAGAGTCATAGTATCGTTGTGTTTTTTTATGGGGATTAATCCGTAGGCTTTGGCAAACTTACCGGGTATCATTTCTATAATTTCACGCGAATCGAGATGCAAAGGATCAATTTTGACAAATTCAATTCCTATGTAGTCTGCCAATGTTTTTAAAAAAACATCTTCCGGCAGAATATGCATATCCAATATTGTGTCCTCTATTGTTTTTTTGGAAGAGGCGCTGTTTTGCTCGATTTCAATAACCTGCTTCTCAGAGATGAGGTTTTTCTTCAATAAAATGCTGTATAAATCTTTTCTATTAATGTTTTTCAACATAGTATATGCGCCTTTACATTCCAGCGGTTTTCCGGTCCTGACCCTGGTTTGCACCTCAGTTGCAGGCAACGGGTTTTTATGAATTCTTCAAAGGATAACATAAAATAATTTTAAATGTAAGATTGTGGAATTCCGAATGATGTCATTTCCGTTTAAAAGTAAACTCATTATAAAAATATGTTTTGATATATTTGTTGTGTGAAACATTGAAACAATGGAAGTGCTTGATAAGCGTGATGAATGTCATTGACAAGAAAATGTATTGAGACTATAAAATATAAAGAATTTAAAGTATTAAGAAAGGTCAATAATGAATATAATAAACTTTCTTGTCCCTATATTTGGTTCCTTTATCGGCAGTTTTCTTAATGTATGTATTTACAGACTTCCGAGAAACAAGTCAATATTTTTGCCAAATTCATTCTGCCCTTCCTGTGAAAAACCGATAAAATTTTACGATAATATTCCAATAATAAGCTATCTGTTGCTAAAAGGTAAATGCAGGCAGTGCGGCGCTCATATATCACTAAGATATCCTCTTGTGGAAATGGCAACAGCCTTTCTTTTTTATGTGTTTTATAAAAAATACGGTCTTTCCTTTGAATTTTTAGTTCATATAATCTTTGTTTCCCTGCTTATTGCCATATCCTTTATAGATCTTGATTTTAAAATCATTCCCGATGTTTTAAGTATAGGGGGGCTGATTGCCGGTCTTGTTCTGGGTTTTTTCAGAAGACCTATTTTCTTTTATCAGGATTCACTTTATGGCATCTTAACAGGCGGAGGCATTCTTTTTGCCATTTTTCTTGTTTACCGGTTTTTTACGAAAAGAGACGGTATAGGTACTGGTGATATAAAGCTCCTTGGAATGATAGGTGCTTTTTGCGGGACAAAAGGGGTAATATTCAGCCTTATTTCCGGTTCATTCTTGGGAACTCTGGTTGGAATACCTTTGATGTTGATAAAGGGCAAAGACACTAAGTACGAAATCCCTTTCGGGCCCTTCCTCTCTCTCAGTACATTGATATTCCTGTTCTACGGGGAGAGGTTTATATATGGATTTCTCAATGTTATTATGAGAAAATAAAGTGAAACAAGCGGAAGATATAAGGCATTTTTTATTTTATTTATAGGGAACAGGTTGTATATGGATTTATCCGGATTATATAAAAAAGATAATAAAAGGCGGTGATGTTTTAAAATGAAAAAAATACTCTTATTTATTATGTTTTTTTGTTTCGGATTTAATGGTTTTACAGGCGCGGCTATGACTGACTATTGTGTTATCCCTCCTTTTAATTCAGCCGCAGTAAAACCGAATATAATGATCGTTATGGATTTTTCAGGCAGCATGCAATTCCCGGCTTATATAGGCTGTACTTTCTATGATTATGACGGCTACGTGGCGATGTGTGCAATGCCAAGCAGTGGGACAAGCAACTATGTCAGCACAAATGATTACTATGGGTTTGCTGATAAGGATAAATACTACATATATCAGTCAAGCGGTTTTCAGGTGAATAGTTCATGTACCAGCAGTTATGCGAATAAAATCGGGGGCCCCGATTGCATATCAGGCAATATTCTAAACTGGATAACATCAACACGAATCGATGTGGCAAGAAAAGTTTTGACAGGCGGTAGGACAAGCACCGGGGCTTCCGATAAATTTGAAAGCGAAGGCGCGAATTTCAAATATATGTCTTCAGGTGATTGGTGGCATCCAAGCTATTCTGATGACTGGTATACGGACACAAGCTTACAATGTAAATTTAATATAAGCGCTAACGCTACGTCCAATAGAAAGCTGAATATTGCGAACAGATCAGGTTATACATGCGCCCTTGGCACGCTTTCTGACGCGACCATAAAAGTAAAAATGGAAAGCGCGAGCGAAGCGACAGGGATAGTGCACGATTTTTACGATAAAGTCCATTTTGAATTTATGGTTTATTCAACAGGTTCAGGCGCCTATGATCGGCAAGGCGTTATTAAATCCGGTAAAGATGCAACAATGAGTTCATTGATCGCGGCAATAAATAATGAGACCCCTTACTGGGGTACGCCAACAGGCGAGGCTCTTTGGGAAGCATATGATTTTTTTAAACAGGCAAACGACCACAATTATGCCGCTAATAACTCCGAAATCAATAAAACAAGCGGGAATAAAGATCCCTTTTATGATGGGACAGGTATACCCGGTGACCCTTATCGATGTAGAAAGGCATTTGTATTGCTCATTTCAGACGGCGCGTATGGCACCAGCATTGACCCTGTTGAACCGGCAAGAACTATGCGGATAACTGACTTGAGGAGTGACCTTGAAGGGACACAGAATGTAACCACTTACGCGGTCCACGCGTTCAGTACCGGAGATACGCGAGGAGGGCAGTCGTTAAAAACAACCGCAATTTTCGGGGGTTTTGACGACAATGATTCCAACACATGGCCTTATCCCTTTACAGCTTATCCGACAAGCTATGACAGTAGGGATGTTGCTTATAATCTCACAAACTGCAATCCGAGCGGCACATGGAATGCCAGTTGTAATGAATGGGATAAAAATAGAACCGGTTCACCCTATAATTTTTTTGAGGCCGATGACGGTGCTACATTGAAAACAGCGCTGATGAATGCCCTAAACGACATGCTGCGTCGGGCATCATCAGGGACAGCGGCATCTGTCCTTGCTTCGAGTGAGGGAAGCGGCGCGAATCTCTTGCAGGCAGTTTATTATCCGAAAAGACTGTTTACCGACACTGAAATAGAGTGGATAGGAGAAATCCAGAATCTCTGGTACTATATCGACCCCTTCCTCCAGAGCACATCCATAAGGGAAGATACGAACATTGCAGGCACAAGCGGCTCCAATATACTTAATGTTGTAGATGATTATGTGATAAAATATTATTTTGACACTGTAGATAATAAAACAAAGGCCAAAAGATATTCTACTGCCACTGATGGTTCAACCGAAACTTATGTTGATACGGTAAGTCTTGAAGACATAAAAAGCCTTTGGGAGGCCGGAACATTACTATTTCAAAGAAACCTCACTACCTCGCCCAGAACGATATATACAACTACAAATGGAAGTTCCTTTTTAACGAACAATTTTTCACTTGCAAACGAAACAACTTTAAGGTCATATTTGCAGGCTGCACATGCAGCTGAAGGTGTGAGTATAATAAACTTTGTACATGGGATTGATCAAACAGGATACTACCGAAGCAGAACAGTGACTATAGGAACCACTACCGGGGTATGGAAACTGGGAGATATTGTAGACTCAACTCCACGCCTTCAATCTTCAATACCAGCAAATAACTACCACCTGAAAGCGCCGGACGGCTATTCGGATTCTACATATCTCGAATATACTCAAGACAGCGCATATCTGAACAGGGGGATGGTATATGCCGGTGCAAACGATGGGATGCTTCATGCTTTCAAGCTCGGCAAACTGGAACAAACCTGGACCAGTCCCACGCAGGGCGCCAATGAAAAAGCCAGGTTGACCGGTAGTGATCTTGGGACCGAATCCTGGGCTTTTATTCCAAAAAATGCCCTGCCATACCTTAAATACACTGCTGATACAAGCTACTGTCATCTGTATTTTGTTGACATGCCTCCATTAGTGATTGACACAAGCGTTCCAACAGGAACAGGAACTGATATTTCAACTGCAACAAAAACAAAAGCAAGCTGGAAGACTATTGTTATCGGGGGGATGGGGTTAGGAGGAGCAAACGCAATATCAACCTCTTCATGTACAAACAATACAGCAACCGGTGAATGTGTTAAGACCCCGATCACAGATCCGGCTGATTCAACAAAGGGTTTGGGATATTCTTCTTACTTTGCCCTTAACGTTACCGATCCGACGACCCCTTCTCTTTTGTGGGAGTTTTCAGATCCTGCCCTCGGTTTTTCAACTTCCGGCCCTGTGATTATAAGGATCGGCGATACGGATAAAAACGGAAAGTGGTTTGCAGTTTTTGCATCAGGCCCCACAGGCCCAATTTATACTACGAAACAACAGTTTATGGGCACTTCAAACCAGAACCTCAAACTATTCATCCTTGATCTGTATACCGGTTCTCTTCTCAGGACGATTGATACAAGCGTCACGAATGCTTTTGCCGGTTCTCTGTATAATGCAGCTCTTGATACTGAAAAAGGAGATGCCCTGGCAACAGGCAGATACAGCGACAATGTATTCTACCTTGGTTATACGGAGAAAGACACAGCAACATCTACCTGGACAAAGGGTGGGGTATTGCGCGTTATAACAAAGGAAGACCCGGACCCTGCCAACTGGGTTGTAAGCACTGTTGTTAACAACATAGGCCCTGTTACAAGCGCTGTTACAAAACTTCAGGATAGAAAGAACAGTAAACTATGGCTCTATTTTGGTTCAGGTAGATTTTTTTACAGATATGATGATGTTGTAGATGATAAAACCAATCAGAGGACGCTCTACGGGGTAATGGAACCATGTTATAATACGGCTACCGGGCCTTCCAACAGTATTCATAATACATGCACAACCTCTCTAAGTTCAGGGGATTTTGATGATCAGACCACATCCCCAAGTGCAACTCTGGTTTCAGGTGCAACGGGCTGGTATGTAAATCTTGATGCTTCAAGTGGAAGTGCCGGCGCGGAAAGGGTTATCACAGATCCTCTTGCAGTATTTTCCGGGTCTGTTTTCTTTACAACATATGCACCCTCAACGGATATATGCTCCTTAGGCGGCAACACATATATATGGTGTACAAATTATAAAACCGGACAGTCATGTACCGGATTAGGAGGTAAAGCCATAATACAGGTTTCTACCGGAGCTATTCAGGAATTATCTTTGTCATCAGTTTTTTCAGAAAAAGAGAGTAGACGTACTGTTGCAATTACCGGTATGCCTCCAAAGGGGCAGGGATTGTCGGTTCTCATCGGCCCGCGGCCTTTAAGGAAAATATTGCATATAAGGGAAAAATGAAACAAAATGGATTTTCATTGGTTGAAATGCTTGTGGTCATAGCTATAGCCGGTATTCTGGCAGGACTCAGCGTTGCGAATTTTGCAGGATTAACAAGGAAATATAATGTGGATAATGAAGTAAGAGGGATATACTCGGACTTGTCAAATGCAAGGATTATGGCAATGAATAAAAACAGAACACACTTTGTCGATCTCACTACGACCGGTTACATAGTATACGATGATACCAGCCCCGCGCCGGATGGAGATGGAGCGCTCACAGTGGGGTCGGATACTGTTGTGCTGACAAGCAATAGTGCATTAAATCTGAGTACAACGACATCCCGGGACTTTTTTCCAATAGTCTGGAACGGAACTAATCCGATATCATTCAACTCCAAAGGCATTTGCACAACACCCGGTACAATTTGCGTATATTCAACAGTGCAGCCTCTTTATGACTGCATATCGATAGCATCTACAAGGATAAGGCTGGGAAAATTATTAGTCCAGGGGAGTTGCAGTGCAGCTAACTGTCAAGTTAAATAATAAAGGGTTTACGCTGATTGAGGTTCTGGTTGCCAGCATTATTCTGACAGTCAGTATGCTGGGTACGCTACAAGCCATAACATTTTCAATGCAGCACAATCTCAACAACTACTCAAGAGATGAATCTGTCAGAATTGCCGAGGAAAGGATGAATGAGTTGAGAGATACGTCTTTTACGGCCCTTGCAAGCGGCAGTTCTGTTGTAACAAGAAAATATAAAAACGTTACAAGAACTTTTAATGTTAACTGGACCGTAACTTCACTTTCAACAAACAGCTTTGCCATTCAGGTGGTAGTTAACTGGACTATCCTGGGAAAGGTGTATTCACACAGCGTAACATCAATAATAAGCAGAGGCGTATGAAGGCGCTCTTATGATAAAGCATAGAGGTCAGGAAGGGTTCAGTCTTATCGAGTTGCTCATAGTTACCGCAATCATTGCTGTTGTTATTATTATTAGCTCGGATACATTTACTGTCATGCTGAAACAATCAGGCCAGACGGCTAAGGTTGTAGGTTCAGAAATAGACAGCATCATCGGCATCGGTATATTGCGTTACGATGTGGAACACGCAGGTTATGGATTGCCCTGGAGGTTTCGAACTACCCCTTCAACTGCCAACTATGAAGTTGCCGCAACAATTACTGCCAGTGCATACAATGATGTGCCGCCCAACCTACCACGGGCTTTTGTTACCGGCAATAATGCTGGGTATAACAGTTCCGACTATCTTGCGATTAAATCTACTCTGGCAGGCACAAGTGATGCCAGCCAGAAATGGACTTATATTATTCAAGGTGGCACCCCTAAAGTATGGGGTTCCACAAGACTTGATCTTGCCACAAATGACAGAGTTATAGTAATTAAACCGAGAGTGGACGAAAATTCCCAGAATGAATTGGTTATGAACGGCACAGTCTTTTTTACAACGTTCAATGCCGCCGGCCTTGCGGCTGCTTTTTCTCCAAGCCTTCCATCGGAAAGGTTCCTTATATACGGCGTTGACCCTGATACAAACCTCAGAATGCCCTTTAACAGGGCAGATTATTATATTGCAAGGCCAGCGACTAATATGCCTCCATCATGTGCCCCGAACACGGGAATTTTATATAAGGCTACTGTTAATCATGGCGATGGCCTGCTTACAGAGATGCCTCTTTTTGATTGCGTTGCCGATATGCAGGTGGTATTCGGTAGAGATACAAATAACGACGGTGTCGTTGACAGTGCAACCAATGACATGACTACCCTGGCGCTTACGGCGGAACAGATAAGAGCGCAGATAAAGGAGGTAGCAATATACATATTGGCCCAGGAAGGGCAAATAGATACATCCTATACGCATTTATCCTCATCAGTTACTGTGGGAGATACCAATGCAGCCTCTCTCTATTTCGGGTTAGGAAGCACTTTTAATCTGAGCTCTACCATTGGTGCAGGCTGGCAGAATTACAGGTGGAAGGTACATACATTAAAAATAAAGCCCAAACAATTATTCTAATCATAAAGGATGAAAATGCGACATTTATCTGAAAAAAAAGGCGTAGCGCTTGTAATGGTATTGATGATAATTGTCATCTCCGCTGCTATGGTTTCGGTAGTTTTATTTTTTATTCAAAGGGGAACGGAAATTTCAGCAATCGAAAAAAAATATGCAACTGCCAAAGAAGCATCCCTTGGAGCAGTTGAAATATTCACAAAAGAAGTTATTCCTCTGGCAATCGTTACTGCAAGCACTACACCGGCAAACTCTTTAACGGCTGCCCTTGCTAATTTCACCACCATAACAAGCGCTACAGTTACAGCCGTTGCAACAAACGCCTGCTTCAGCGACAAGTTATTACAATCAACAGCAAGCTGGGCAAGCGGATGCAGCAGCACTTCAGACCCGAAGACATCGCCGGATGTCAGGTTTACCCTCTCAGGCGTTTCGCCTGCAGTACCTTTTGATGTTTATACGAAGATAACTGATACAGTTAAAGGCAATACAAATACGGGCGGTGTAGTCCTCGAAGGAGCAGGTACTGTGGAATCGGGAGGAGGCATGATATCTATGCAGCATTTTCCTTACATGTATCATATGGAAATACAAGGCGAAAGGCAGCAAAACCCGGATGAAAGGTCAAACTTTGAAGTTCTCTACGCCTATTAAGCAGAACATCCGACGTAAACTTATTGCAAAAAAGAAGTCTTCAAGAAATAAGGTCATGTATCTGCTCGTTTCTGTTTTGACTGTTTTGTTGATAATCGGGTTTTTTATTTATAAAGGGAATAAGCATTCCCTAAAGTTTGCTGAAAAAGATAGAAATTCTATTAAGAATATTCTGATAGGGTCTGAAACAGAAAAGAGTGAAAATCCTCTGCCGGCAATTAAAAAAGCGAAATTGCAGTTTGAATCAATTAATAACATTGATAAATTAAAGGTAATAATAGAAGTAAAAGATGATGATAAAAGGGGCATCAAATACAATTATGAATGGTTTAAAAACAATGAACCCTTTGGCGGAAATGTTGATAGTATTACCGGATTTAAAAAAGGCGACAAGATAGATGTTAAAGTAACATCCTTTGATGAAAAACAATTTGGCCAGCCGGTAATGTTAAGTATCGAGATAGGCCGTGTCACGCCAAAAATCATTGAGAATAAAGAAATAAGTTTTGATGGAAAACTAATGTTCTATCAGGTAAAGGCAGTTAATCCGGACGGCAATGCGCTTAAATACTACTTGATTGATCCTCCAAATGGCATGACAATAAACAATGAGACCGGGATGATTAATTGGACTGTTAAAGCAGAAGACTATGGTAAACGGGAAATAAAAGTCAGGATAGCAAGCAGTAATGGAGCTGAAGTTGTTTATCCGTTAAGCATTGATATTGGCAAAGTCGCTGAATAAACAGTGTGAAAGTCTTTTTTAAAATATCCTCTTGAAGCTTTTTTTCATTAAACTGAAATATAAATCTCTTATATTGACTTTATTCAGCCCGGTATAAGAGCCTTTATATCTGAGGCCTTTTCTTGCCCGGTTCTTCTTTGGCTGGGGCAGGTATCGGGGCTACCTGCACCCGAAGCTCCACAAGAGCACAGAAAACGTGAAGATCATCGAGGAGCATCACGAGATCCGGTTTGGTATATGATGAAAGGCCGGCCTCGAAATCTTTTGTGAAGGATCGAAAAGTATCAATCTGCTTTTTCAGGGGTACTGGTTTTTTGTTGTCCTGTATAGGCTTGACTTTCTTATACGCAGTAAGCATCCTTTCCAACGTTTTATTTGTTACAGGCGTTTTTATGATGTTATTGAAAATTTGTGAAAGATCAGGGCAATCCGGGTTCGCGGCAAAGATATAACCCTGTGAAACAGGGAGGTTTCCTGCCTGAATAGCCGACTGAATTTCGGGAGGTGTTTTTAAAAGCGATATCAAATTATATAGTGTTTTTGAAGACTTCCCAGATATTTCAATAATTGCGGCAACAGTTGCCGCAATTATCTCAGATACAGAATCGGGCCTCCGATTATAGCTCATCATTTCATTCAAAACCCCGTCCGCATCGTACCCTTTCTCCGGATGTCTTGCCTGGATAAAAGCAAGTATTCCTTTTGCCTGATCGATGGGGTTGAGATCCTCCCGCTGAAGGTTCTCTATAAGCTGGAGCGCAAGAATTTCATCCCTTTGGATGATTGCATTGACCACTCGTGCAGGTATGGATATAAGTCCCAGCTCGCGGGCAGCAAGAAAACGTCTTTCCCCACATAACAGAAGGTATTTATCATCTTTCGGCGTTACGAGTACAGGTTCTAAAATACCCCTGTCTTTTATAGATTCCATGAGTGCTTTAAAGGATTCTGTATTGATATCAATCCCTGAACGAACCTGTTCTTCCACAATAATACTCTCCAAAGGCAGGTATAAAAATTCCGGACTTTCATTCTTCTTTGTTGCCATATTAACTCCCCCTTCTTTTTTTGGTGTTATCTTCATTATTCTATAATAACTGTATATATTCAGGATATTATTTATATATATCACATGAGCCTCTCAAAAAAGAATAATAAAATGATTGATTGGTTATTCCAGAAAAGAATAATGAAATGTCGCAGGTTGTATAGCAAATACTCCTAAATGAACGTATATTTGTGTGCGGTCCAATTTTTAACGAGATTATGCAGGGTAAAGAAAAGATGCATTTATCGAAGCAATTAAAGTAGTCTGAAGCTTACCATAGGTTTGCGCATTCCTCTTGAACAAATAAGTCTTGTTGTAGTAGTGTTATAGGCTTAACGACTATGAAAACATCTGCCTTCAAAGATTTTTTAAAACAACAGGAAAATTACTACCTGTTTTATATTATTTTGTTGTTTGCATATGTTTCCTATTATCTTGTTCAATGGCCTATATTTGCGGGGGATACTGACCTTTGGTACCATCTGAACGGTGGTAGATATATCCTTCAGCATGGTGGGGCAATACCAAGGGATAGCAGTTTCTTTTCCTTCATGACACCACCTCGAGAATGGGTTGATTATTATTGGTTATTTCAGGTTTTGGTATATAAAATCTATACTTTCTCGGGATATTATGGCCTCATATTTCTTCGTACAATTATTTTTCTTGCAACAATATTTATTATTTATCTCATTCTAAACAGAGGCATTAAGAATAAACCTGATTTGTATACGATATTATTATTCTCGTTGTATATGCTTATACTTCTTCCACGGTTTCATTTAATCAGGCCTCACATATTTTCATATTTATTTATAGCTCTTTTTATCTTTATTATTGAATTGAAGCCGAAATACTTGTTTTTGTTACCTTTTATTGCTGTTTCGTGGACTAATCTGCACGGGATTGAATATCCGGTGATGTTGTTAATTGCTCTGTCCTATATGGCTGAATTTATTTTTAGTCACATAATCAGCAGAACTCATATTAATAAAAACGATCTTTTTTTTGTTGTCCCCCTCATTTTATCAATATCAGCCGTTTTTTGTACGCCTCACGGCGCACAGCTTACGTGGGTGCCTTTTATCCCTACCGGATTTGCATCGCTTTACATTAATGAAATAGCTCATATAAAACCGGAAGAATTGTTCACGTTTCAAATCGTAAAAATGACATTTGCTTATGGAACGGTTTTTAATATTTTATTTTTTGTCTCATGTATAGCTGCAATAACAAGTCTATTTAACTGGAATAGAAAAATAGGGCGATTTCTTATTTTTGCAGGCGGCATAGTTCTGCTGATGAAAGCAAGCCGGTTTCGATATGAATGCGCGCTGCTTTCGTTGCCTATTTTAAAAGATGTTCTATCAGAAATGTGTAGAGAATTTCAATTCAGGAGAAATATTTTCAGACCGGTTGGTGCAGTTGCTGTAATTATTGCTATGCTTATCACTGTCTTAACATTAAAAAACTCATCTATTGATCTTCCAAAATATCCTTTTTCTCACAGAAATCTTCCGGAGGGAATCTGCACATTTTTGAACAAAATAACCGAAGCAAAGGGCACTGTTTTTAATCATCCCAACCATGGCGGCTACCTCCAGTGGATGCTCTACCCGAAATACAAAATATTTATGGATATGGAAATCCCCTTTCTTTTTATTAATGAAGATATGTTTGTTGTAAACAATGCCTTTTCTACTGAGACAGGGTTGAGAGGCATTGTTGAAAAATATCATCCATCTTTTATTATTGCACCCATCTGGAACAACAAATTCAAGGGGTTGATTGCAAAATACCCCGAATACAGAATAGTTTTTTTCGATGAAACAAGTATTCTGTATGTCGATAAAAAACAGTCCCCAAAAATAGCTGATGAATATGAATTAAAAGAGATTGATGCGTACAGCATTATCAATATTAATATTAGCTCAATAATGTCCGAAAAAAGAGATGAACGTGTTTTGAAGGAATTGTCAAGGCTAAATAATATTTATTCCGGTTGCATTCTTACAAACCAGTTAATGGCACACTTGTATATCAAAAAAAAGGATTATGCTAAATCAATACTATATTCAGAAAACATTATAAAAAATTATCCTGAGAGTACGATTGGATATAAACTGAGAGCAGATGCGCTAAAAGACATGGGTAAATACGAAAATGCTATTTCAGAATATAAAAAAGCAATAGACAGAACTGTAAATAAGGTCGAAATATACAGGGAAATCGGTGCTATCTATATGAAGCAGCAAAAATATGCGAAAGCGTATGATACTCTGAAGATGATAACGGATCCTTTTTCCAGTGCAACAGATTACATAACTATGTACGATGTCTGTCTTGCCGCAATTCTGTCGGGGAACCAAAGAGATGCGGAAATCCTTTTCCAATATGCAAATGCGCTTGTTCCACCGGAAAACAAGGAATGGATTGCAAAGTTCATCAAACTTGCAGAAATGATTAAGCAAAGAGGGGGCTAGCCTTAAGGCTGAGATCTTCTTTCAAATATATTGCTACAGATTTCAACCCTCAGTCTATTTTTTTAAATAGTGATAAAAATCATTTACAAAAGATAAATTTGTGATAAAATAAATGTTGTATTAATAAATAAATTTATTTAAGGAGGTTTTTTTATGATTAAAGTTAACAGAAATAGTAAAGGTTTTACATTGATTGAGCTTTTGATCGTTATCGCGATCATTGGTATCCTCGCTGCAATTGCAATCCCTGCTTACACTGGATACACAAAGAAGTCAAAGATGTCAGGCGTAACAAGCGCTATGGGAGCACTAAAGAATGCCATAATAGCGTATTACACAGAAACGGGAAATATGACCAACGCAGATACCATGGCTATAATTGGCACTCAATTTGGCATTAATATTCCAACCCAGTATATTAGTGCTGCAAATGTCCAAGTTAACGCTGCCGGAGGAGTTATTATCACTGCTACACAAACCATACAGCCGGGTGATGTGACGTTAACAACAGCCAACCTTTCTAATGCATCAAATTGGACTTGGAGTGGATCAACCGCTGCAATCACTGCTATTTTGCCCAAGAATTAGTTCATAATTGTCATACTAAAATGGGGAGGTTCAACAGCCTCCCCATTTTTTTTTGCTTAAGAGCATTTATTAACATAGAATTATTTTATGTATTGGTTTATAAGTTGTAATGGATTTTATATTATTCACATTTGGGGCGATAGTTGGCAGTTTCCTTAATGTCTGCATCTACAGATTGCCAAGAGAAAAATCCATTTTAAGACCCCCATCATCCTGCCCTTCCTGCGAAAAACCGATAAAGTTTTATGATAATATCCCAATAATAAGTTATTTACTGTTAAAAGGTAAATGCAGACAATGCGGCACTCATATATCGATAAGATATCCTATAGTGGAGTTTATAACAGCCCTTCTTTTTTTTGTGCTTTATAAAAAAACCGGCCTTTCTTTTGAGCTGTTTGTTTATATACTCTTTGTTTCCCTGCTCATCGCCATATCATTTATAGACTTTGATTTTAAAATTATTCCCGATGTTTTAAGCATAGGAGGTTTAATAGCAGGTTTCCTCCTGTCTTTTTTTAGAAAACCTTTCTTTTTGTATCAGGATTCGCTTTATGGAATACTTCTTGGCGGCGGGATTCTCTTTGCTATTGCCTACGGTTATCAGTTATTAAGAAAAAGAGAAGGCATGGGCGGCGGAGATATAAAACTCCTTGGCATGATTGGCGCTTTTTGCGGGATAAAAGGGGTAATATTCAGTCTTATGGCTGGTTCATTGTTGGGGACTGCAGTTGGTATACCCATGATGCTGATAAAAGGGGAGGATGCAAAATACGCTATCCCCTTCGGGCCTTTTCTCTCTCTTGGTGCGTTGATATTCTTGTTCTTCGGGGATGCAATCATATATGCATTTCTTAACTTTACCGCCGGACATTAAACGGAATGTCAAACTGCCTCTTTGTTCTTGCTTCATCGATAAATGCATTAATAATATTATGAAAGAATAGGGGTGTCCATAGATTATGCAACTTTTAAGAGAGACTAAAAGTTCCGAAAATAATGTCAGAAGGATTATTTATATAACTAAACGTGAATTCGGCGACCCGAAAAAGATTGACCCGGAAATTAAGAAGATCGGGCATCTTGTAAATACAATTTGGATATATCTTGTATCTTAAACTCTTGCAATGCATACCTTTTTTCATCATACCATTTCTTGGCGGCAATCACCTTTCTCTATTTTATTTCACAATAGATAAATTCTGGATTGAAACTTTTTTTGTACTTACACTATTAATTGCCATTTCTTTAAGTTTTTATAAAAGAAAAGGGGTTTCTACAGGTTTTTTGAGATTCGCGCTATATATCATGCCGTTTATATTAATAAATATCGCATCCATTTTTTACACATGGAACAGGCTTGATACCTTATGTGAATTGAATATAATTGTATGGATAGTCGGGTGTGTTTATCTCTATGCGATATCTGAAAACAAAGACGAACTTTTAAAAGCGCTTATTTTTGGAACCACGCTATCAGTGCTATGCATGATTATACAATATAAAGTTTTATTACCAAAATTAATGGAGGTTTTTAAAGGTGGTATGTATGCCTCTGTTATTAAAGCAAAGGTTGTCCCTTTTTCATCGTTTTTAAACGAAGCTACACTTGGTGGATATTTTCTGTTTTTAATCCCTCTTAGTATCTATTTTGGCGTTATTCAAAAGAAAATCCTACATATGTTTATGTCTTCTATTATTATATTTGGCCTTCTATTTTCTCTTTCGAGAATGGGCATGTTTATAGGCGCACTTTCAATAATAGCCTGCTTTGTATTAATAATAATGAAGGGGGAGTTAAAAAAAGCGGTATTACTCATATTAATTGTCTTGTTTGCCTTAACCCTGTTTGTCTCAGTTGTCTATATTGACGGAAAAGAAAAAAACGTTGATTTTCAGGATAGTGCAATTTACAGGATAAAAAAAACGCCCACACATATTAAAACGCTTACTTATCGAACCATAACATGGAAAATAGGCATCAATGCCTTTTTGGATAAACCACTATCCGGCTATGGCGCCGGGACGTTTGAACATGCATATAGGAAATATTACAATGCTACTTTATATACAAAATATGCCCACAATGTTTTCATTAAAATCATGGTTGAGCTTGGTTTACTTGGGCTTATATCTTTTTTAATTTATCTTTTTGGTTTTACAACCGGTATAATAAAGTTAATTCGGGATGCAGGAAATAAAGATACAAAATATTTATTTATTGCAATATCGGCCATAGCTGGATTTCTTTTTGCTGTTTCCAATGTTACATTCGAAATACCCGCGTATGCTATTACCTTTTTTGTCCTATCATCTGTTTTTTTTGAAAAAAATAAGAGTACAGAAAGTGCTGATAGAGTTGGACGAAGCCATAAAATATCGACTGTAATGATATTTTTGCTTATAGTCATTGCACTTATGGGTTCGTTTTTCTTCACTGAAAGGGCAAATATTTCTGCGAAAATGAATGAAGAGGGTGCAATATTCACGGAAAACGGATTATTGCAACAGGCATTTGTTTCCTATGGGGAATCTATAAACGCTATGCCCTTAAATAATTACGGATATACCGGGATTACAAATGTTCTGCTAAGATCTTACAGGATAGAACAAAGTGAATATGAAAAAAAGAAGATTAAGGACATAATTATTCAATTCCTGCCGCATATAGAGCAAAACCCGGATAAATACTCGGAATTATACTTTATTGCCGGCAGAGTTAACTCCATGTTGGGAAATATTGAAAAAGCAGAGCATTATTTTAATATGGCATTACAATTTCATCCCTCTTCAGGATTTTATATGTACGAGACGGCAGCCTTTTATTTCTTAAACGGCAATATAGAGAAGGCCAACATATTGATTAAGCAAATGAAGACCTACGCTGACAGACATACAGGCTCTGAAATGCACGGACTCTATGTGTATAAGATGAGAGATCTGGAGTCAAATATTGAATATCTGAATGCTAATACCCAAAATGCTATTGCACTGGCAAGAAGAAACCTTAAAGACGCAGAGAATGATATGAATTTAACGGGAAATATACTTGCCAGAGAGTACATTGTAAAAGAATATTATATCAAATACTTAAAAGATAGGGTTGATTTTTACGAATCAAAGCTTCAAAAACAATAAAATAAAGTCTTTTTTATATATTTTATTGTTTTTTATGCAAAAAAGGCTTGTCTTTTTATTACATAATATGTAACAAATACTATTATAGTAAAAGGTCTATGGGGTTATGAGACAAATTATAACATTGTTTATATCAATAATCATTGCCGTTGGGGTGTATTTCTTCTTCTCCTATACCTTGTATCGTATCGGCAGGAAGTTTGAAACGGGTTCTTTTCTGGAATATTGCATACCTGTATACAATATCGTTCTGATGTGCAGGTGCGGCGAAATTTCGCCATGGAATGTGCTTGGACTTTTTGTGCCCATTGTAAATATTTATTTTACTATTCATATATGGGGAAGTATTGCACAGCGACTCGGAAACAGTTATTGGCTTTATGGCATAGGATCATTTATTTTTTATGTTACCGTCTTTATTATGGCTTTCGATAATTCACGGCCCTCTGGATACATAATTCCCAATACAATAAGTGAAAATGAAAGTTTTGATGAGCAGGAACAGAATGAACATAATACAGAGTTAGATCAGGATACGATAAGTAAAAACGAAGATTTTGAAAAAAATATGATAAATGAAAAAGCTGAAACAAAAAAAGAAAAGACTGCTAAAGCAACTAAGGCAGGTTTTTTATCAGGCTTAGATGTTCTTAGTAAAATAGGATTAAGGACAATAAATGAATTAATAGGTTTTGATATTGGAAGCACTTCAATAAAAATATGTGCTCTTAAGAAAACCAATAACGGTTTTCAAATACAAAACATAGCCAAAAAATCATATGAAGAAGATATTTTAAGTGACGGCAATATAATAGATCAGGTTTTTGTTGCACAGGAGTTAAAAAAAATAATTGCTGAGAATAGTATTAAATGCAAAGATGTTGCTTGTGCATTATCAAGCTATACGATAATTACGAAAAAGGTTATGGTGCCATTTCTTGAAGAAGAAGAGCTTGAAAACAGTATAAGGCTGGAAGTTGAGGCAGTTATTCCTTTTCCTTTAAAAGACATATATTACAGTTATCATGTGCTTGGCGTGGATGAAGAAAAAGAAGATATGATGAATGTTCAGATTGTTGCAGCAAAAAAAGAAATTGTTGATGGATATATGACAGCATTCAGCTTGGCAGGCTTAAATTTGCAGATTCTGGATGTGGATATTTTTGCTGTTACAAATATTATTGAGCAGATATACAACCCGAAAGATTTTTCAGTAGTTGCTGTAGATATAGGCGCGTCTATAACAAATATTGCAATAATCAAAAATAACAGCGTTGAATTTACAAGGGAAATATTGCTGGGGGGGAAATACTTAACCAACCAAATAGAAAAGTCTACAAGACTTAGCCATATGGAAGCTGAAGAAAAGAAAATAATGGCCGATAGTGAGGTTGCATATCTATTTGAGGATTTTATATTCAATATCTCATCTGAAATTACAAAAACAATAAATTTTTACACTGCCACAAAACCTAATGATAATATTGGGAAAATATACCTGACAGGCGGCTCATCTTTGCTGCAAGGGTTAAAAGAAAAAATAGAAGAAGATACTCGAATAGAAATCGAATATATAGACCCATTATTACTCTTAAATCTGGATCAAGCTAAACATCATGTTTATGAGGAATACAGTATCTTTATGAGTATAGCGCTTTATTTATCTTCAAGGGTGATGGATTTAGGACAATGATTAAAATAAACCTTCTACCAGGTAAAGCAAAAAAAGACTTACTAAAGATTGACCTATACTTATTTTTTTCTGTAGTAATAATAAATGCTATGATTTTTGCTGGAATTTATTACATTAATGCAAAAGATATATCAAACTATAAAATAAAAATCGAAAATACAAAGAATGAAATTGCAAGTCTTCAAAGTATTTATAAGGAATATCTTGCAATGGAGCGGGAGAAGAAGGAAATTCAGAGAAGAATTAAAGCAATTGACGGCATAAAAGAGGGAAGGGCGCTCTCTCCAAGGATTTTGTACGATCTTACTTCAGTTATAAAAGACAACGTATGGTTGAAGAGTTTTAAAAAAACAGATGATAAGTTTGAACTCGATGGGCGTTCGTTAGAGACTGAATCCATTTCAGCTCTTGTTGAGAGCTTATCTAAATTTCCATATATAAAGAATATAGAATTAAAAAATGTACAGGATGCTGTTGAGCAAGGGATTACGGTAAAACAATTTATTATTTCCGGTGATCTTGTTTTATGAAAAAATTAGAGATAGATTTCAAAGGAATAAGTAAAAAAATTGCAAAGATAAAAAGAATATATAAGCTGCTTTTTAGCATTGGACTTAATGTATTATTTTTTGTGTTGCTTTATTACTTTGTATTAATCCCACAGATTGAAACAAAAAGACAATTAGAGCAAGAATATAACAATATTAAAAGAGAGCTTGATAATATGATAGCCATTAAGAACAACATGCCGAAATTCCGTAAGGAGTATGCGCAATTACAGGAACTTCTACAGCAAATGTTAAAGCAGTTACCTGAAACAAAAGACATCCCAAATTTACTGAGGAATATATCGTCTGTTGGCACAGAAACCAGATTAAAAATAACATTTTTTGAACCAAAACCTGTACAAAATAAGGAGTACTATGCAGAATTACCATTTAGCATCCGATATATTGGTCCTTTTCACCATGTAGGATATTTCTTTGATGGTATAAGAAAATTAGAAAGAATTATAAACGTAACAAGTTTTTCCATTACTCCTAATAGCAAAATTGAATCAGGAAAATTAAACCTTATAGGAGAATGTACGGCAAAAACATATGTATATTTAAAGCATCAACCTAAGGATGAAAAGAAAGCAGAAAAGAAGGACGAGAAGAAGGAAGGCAAAGGTGAAACACCGAAGAAATAGAGTAATCCAATTTCGAAATTATAATAAGCCGTTATTTATATGTATTATTGCAATGTTTTTGTTTGTACTAATTTATCAGGGCCCATCTTTTGCCCAGGTAAAGTTGGAACAGAAGAAAGGTGTAGCCCAGAAGGCTGAGCCAACACCACCAAAATTTAATGTAGGCGACTTTACCTATACTTCTGTCAACAGGAGAGACCCTTTTGAAGCAACATTTTTGAAAGATATTAAACAACAAGTAGGTAGGACCTCTGCTTTAAAAAAAGGTTATGAACTTGAAGAACTTAAACTTGTCGGAATTATGAAGGCTGGCAATAAGAACCTTGCTATGATGGAGGACATGCAAAGTAAGGGTATAATTTTTAAGAAAAATGATTATCTGAACAAAAACCTTTGGATTACCGACATCCTTGCAGATAAGGTTGAATTCGGCTATAAATTAAAAGGTGAAATCAAAACATTTACCATAGAAATCCCAAGAAAAAAGGAAGGGATGTGATTATGATTAAAAAAATACTAATTTTATTATTTTTAATATTTACAATCCCGTTTCTGTGTTTCAGCCAAGCACCCGGCAAAAAACCACAAAAAATGTCTTTTGATTTTGTAGATGCAGATGTAAGAAACGTTCTGAGGGGATTGGCTGATGTAATGGAGAAAAGTATAATTATTGGAGATGATGTAAAAGAACTGAAAGACAAGACAATAACTATGAAACTTGATAACGTTTCCATGGAAGAAGCGCTTGACATTATAATAAAAAGTAAGGATTTGTCAAAATTTGAAGAAGGGAATGTAATCAGGGTGATTACATTGAAGAAATTTCTTGATGAAAAGAATCGCGAAAGCGCTGATAAGGCAGCCCTGCAGAGAGAAAAACTTGAGAAGTACAAACAGGGGGAAGAATTTACCACAGAGACAATTTTTTTAAATTATACGACTGCAAGTAAGGTTGCTAATGTAATAAAAGGTGGGACTACTACATCAACAGGTACTGCTGCAACAACTGCCGGTGCAAAAGGCCTCTTGTCTGAATATGGCACGGTTACAGAGGTGGAATGGACAAATGCGATTATCCTTAAGGATACAAAAGAAAAAGTAGCAACGATTAAGAAAATTGTTAATGAACATGACTACCCTCCTGCACAGATTCAGATCCATGCAAGAATTGTCATAGCAAAATCTAATTTTATAAGGGATTTGGGAATTAAATGGAACGCCCAAATACAGGGGATGGGTTCAGGACCGCAAGCATCTGTGGGGTCACGTGCGGGGTCAAGTAACTTTTTAAACAGCAATGTGGCCATGAGTCCAGGTGTCAGCGCTCTGCCCGCTACTACAACCGGCGGCCTTTCAATTCTTGTTGGTGATCCTACGGCAAGCTTTTACCTTGATGCCACCCTTGCTGCGTCAGAGACTGATGGTATTACAAAAACAATAGCCAGTCCGAAAGTGGTGACATCTGATAATATACTGGCAAAAATTGCAAAGGGCAATGAAATACCATACCAGACTATTGCAATGGGAGGCGCCACCCCTACCATTGAATACAAGAAAGCCGAATTGAGCTTGGAAGTAACCCCACATGCAACAAAAGACGGCAGAATAAAATTAAAAATCAAGGCAACTAAGAATGATCCATACAACTGGAATGCAACAACTATAGCAATGTCAACAAAAGAGGCAACAACAGACGTAATAATAAAAGACGGTGAAACGCTTGTTATAGGTGGCATTTATGAAACGGCCAGTGATGAAACCGAGACCGGCATACCCCTGCTTATGAAGATACCTATTCTTGGCTGGTTGTTTAAAAATCAGCATAAGGGCGATCAAAAAGAAGAACTTCTCATATTTATAACCCCTACGGTTCTTAAAAATATTTATAAAAATGAGGGATAAATGAAGATTAAACATATTTATATATTTTTATTGGTATTTTCAATAATCTTTGTTCTTGCCAGCCGGTCTTTTAGCGAAGAGCTCATTAAAGGAGCCATTATAACAACGCCACAGAATGTGCTCAGTGTAGGAACAGGAGAAAAAATTGTCATAAATCTTGGGAAGAAAGATGGTGTAATCATAGGCGATATATTAAATTTAGTTGAAAGTGACGATGATATTTTAATCGGTAATATTGGGAAATGTGCTGTAATAAAAACTGAAGATTCAACGAGTGTGTGTGAGGTTATAAAATTAAGTGCTGAGGTAGGGAAGGGTGATTATGTTTACATAAATAGGTTGGAATATTCAGACCCTCAGATAGACCCAATTGCATTTATGCTACTAAATGAGGTTATAGCACCATACGAGCCTCAGAAAAATATTAGGGTTTATCTGCATGATATATATGATGAAAAGAAAAACACTACTAAGTTATCAGAATTGATAAAAGGAGAGATTGCATTTATTTTTCAACAAAAAAAAAGAGTGGCAGTTGATACAACAAGCTTGAAAGGTTATATAAATTATCCGGATCACTATTTCAATACAGATACAGACAAACCTAAAAATAAAAGTGTTGATATATTAAAGAACAGCATGAAAAGGTTTAATATTGATGTTGCAATAACAGGAGTTTACACAAAAAAAGATGATATTATAAAATTAAAACTATATATAGTAGACAGAAAGTGGCAAGACAGAACAATGAACACAATACTAAACGCAAAGAATTATTTAAATGCTTTGACAGAAACAATTATTCCATATGAACCGTTTAAAGAAAAAGAGCTTGTTAAATATAGTTTTATGCTTTACGAGAAAGACTTTCTTCCGGATAAAGATGAACAAAGGGCAATAATCAAACATGAATCGCAAAAAGAATTAAAATTTAAATATAAATTCGAGGATGGCAAGTTAAGATTTAACAGGATAAATCCAGGTGATTTAACCCTTAAAGTAAACAGAGAAGATATAGGAGGCATACAAAAAGAAGTTGAGTTAGAGAAATATTTTGAAAAAGGAATAAAAAGAATTTTTGTATCATTTGTTCCGACTTTAAGTCATAACGAAGATGAAATTATGCAATTAAAGAAAGAAATAAAAAAAGAAATTATATTGGATCTAAAGAATGAGGATAACATAAGTATTGAAATGAGACTTGATGCTACGTATGAAAAAGAAAAAATTGATATAAAGATTGTCAGAAAAAATATAAAAGAACCTATTGTGCTGAAATCTGTTGCTACTGAAACAGATAGAAAGCCTGCTATTGAGCTTTATCGGGATTAAAGGGGGTATGTAATGAGATATCTTGTTATTATTCTATTTTTGTTAATATTTTTTCCTACGAATGTTTTATGTCAAAATAAAGAAAAAAACGTTCAATTTCAGGCTGATGATAGCATTTTAAGTAACATTGATGCTGACAAATATAAATCTTTTTTAATTGATATGAGAAAATCTGACATCAAAAGAGAATTTGCGGATTATAAAGAGGATAGAGATACAAGATACAGGAAACTAAGGGAAAGCATAGCATTTGAAGAAAGAGAGGCAAGGATTGCAAATCAAAGGGCATGGGAAGGAAGATACAGTGAAGCCTGGGATTCAAGAATGTCATATATTAATAGAGGTTATTCTGCACAATCAGATAGAGAATCAATTAGGGCATTTAAAGCAGCAGACCAGTTAAGACCACCTGCAAAATCAAGTATGGATGTCTACAGAAGATAAGAATGTCTGCTGTTTTACAAAGACTGTCAAAGTTTCTTTCAAATTCAGGTATAGATTCAAGACGAAAATCTGAGGAAATAATCAAGGCCGGTAGAGTTTTAGTCAATGAGATCAAAGTATTAGAGCCACAATATCGAATAAATCCAATTACAGACATCGTAACATTTGATAATAAGACGGTTTTAAGTAGTAAATTAAAAACTTATATAGCACTTTATAAACCTGTTGGTTATATATCTGATTTAAAGGATGTAAGAGGCAGAAAACTTGCACGTGAACTTATTAACTTTGATGGCAAGCTTTTTCCTGTAGGTAGGCTTGATTTTAACTCAGAGGGTCTGATAATTTTCACTAATGACGGTGATCTCGGGAATAAGATAATGCACCCTAGATATAGTGTTGAGAAGGAATATCTTGTTAAACTGAAGGGCGTATTGAGCGATGATGATATTTCCTCAATAAAAAAAGGTATTATGATAGAAGGTGTTCCCGCTCGTGCAATAAATATTTCTTATGTTAGCTCAGCTTTTAATAATCACTGGTATTCAATAATACTTCACGAAGGCAGAAACAGAATCATAAGAAAAATAGGAGATGTTGTCGGCCATCGTATTTTAAAAATCAAAAGAGTAAGAATTGGGCATCTTAAACTTGGTAGCCTTAGTTCCGGGTCATATAGGTTTTTAAAGGAAAGAGAAATTATGCCCTTTAAAACAAGCCGGGATTGATTAATTCATTAATTGTCAACGCTATGCTAAATATGGATTATCCTATGAATATGTTTGTAAATTTGACAATATTTTCTTAAATAATGATAAAATAGTATATTTTTATTGAAAAAGTTTCTAAATAACTTATAATAATATGAATTATGTAAATAATCCATTACAGCAAAAATGGATTTTAGAAATTATGAAAAATAAAAACCCATTAGGTAAATCACTATCTGAAATTATTGCACAAACAAAATATTCTGCAAATGCAGACTTTAAAATTGTATCTGATAACCAAAGCGAAAGAAAAGCAGTTAAACAAAACATGTTAAATCAGTCACATCTTTTAGAATTAAGCGTGATTGGGCAATTGCTTAAAGATAAAAGGGAAGAAAAGCTATTATCTATTGAATACATTTCAAATAACCTTTGTCTTCAAAAATCACTTATCGAATCAATAGAAGATGGAAATTGGGCGAACCTGCCTCATATAGTATACGTAAAAGGTTACATAAAGAAATATTCTAAATTATTAGGAAATTATGATCAAATACTACCGTACATTGTTGAGAATAAATCTTGTGTGGACAATGAAAAAACAAACAATAAAATTGAAAAAAAGATAAAACATTTTTCTACGCGTAAACGAACACATATGACAATATATATATATTCAGCCATTATTGTTTTAATTTTAGGTTTTTTTATTTTTGATAAAACGCAAAAAGATAGATCGGAAATATCAAAACTTGAAAATGCAGTACAGATTGCTAATAATATAAACGATGGTGATAATAAAAGAAATATACCCGATTTTATTGATGCCAAAAAACTTTTAATCACCTGCCATGAAAGAACATGGATAAGCGCAATTATTGATGATACAGAAAAAAAAGAATTTATGCTGAAACCTCAAGAAGTAGTGATGTTTAATGCAAAAGAAAAATTTGATCTGCTCATTGGGAATGCTGCCGGTGTAAAACTTATACTCAACGGAAAAGATATTGGATTTACAGGTGAAAACGGTCAAGTAAAAAGAGTAACCATACCTTGAATATCTTTATATAATTCCATGGTTTGATTCATGTTTTTATTTAAATTAAAGATGTTTCTGGTTTGCCTTTACGCGGAATATTCAGGTGAATGTAGGCTTTTTCAGTAGCTCTTCTCCCCTTCGATGTTCTTATTATGAAACCTGTTTTTAACAAGTATGGTTCAACCACTTCCAATAAAACATCTGTTTCAATTTGAAGTGTTGCAGCAAGCGCTTCAATCCCTGCAGGACCACCTTTGTAGTTCAAAATAATTGTCAGCAAAAGTTTTCTATCCAATTCTCCAAGCCCATATTCATCTATACCTTCTAATGCCAATGCATCTATTGCAACGTTTTTTGTTATATTTCCGTCTGCCCTGACCTGCGCATAATCACGAATCCTTTTTAGCAGTCTATTAGCAACCCTTGGCGTTCCTCTTGCCCTTTTTGCAGTTTCAAATGCACCATCTTTATCAATGGCAATGTTTAATATTGAAGCAGAACGTTTAACAATGCTAACAAGGTCTTTTTCATTATAAAAATCAAGGTCCCTTGTAATTCCAAATCTTTCTCTTAATGGAGAAGATAGGAGTCCCGCTCTTGTTGTTGCTCCAATTAAAGTGAAATTTTCAAGCCTGTATCTGTGAGTTCTCGCATGTACTCCTTTGTCAAATATAAAGTCAACCGCAAAATCTTCCATAGCTGGGTAGAGAAATTCTTCCACAACCTTTGGTATTCTATGAATTTCGTCAATAAAAAAAACGTCCCCATTCTCTAAATGTGTAAGAAGCCCCATCAAATCCCCGCCTTTTTCAAGCGCAGGTCCTGAAGAAGTAATAATTTTTGCGCCCATTTCATTGGCAATGATATGTGAAAGTGTTGTTTTCCCCAATCCAGGAGGACCGTTAAAGAGGATATGTTCTAAGGGTTCATTTCTTTTTAATGCTGCCTCTATAGCAATCTTAAGCGTTTCAACAATTATTTCCTGGCCAATATATTCTGAAAGCGTCCCTGGCCTTAGATTAATATTTTGTTCGTTTTCCTGCGTATTTTCTTTATGCATTATATCTGTATAGTTATTTATCTCCTCGTTAATCAACGCCTCTGCCCCCTATACACTTCTTCAAACAATTCTTCGGAAGAACTTATAGATGGATTTATCTTCATAGCGTCATCGATCATTTTACGTGCCTCAGTCAGTTTATGCCCTAATTGAGAAATGAGTACGCTTTCAACCTCTTTTCTGAAATCTTCTTTAATTTCTATTGATATCGCTGTTTCAGGGATCAATGCATATTTGGCGGTTTTCCCTTTAAGTGTAGCAACTATTTTTTCTGCTTTTCTTTCACCTATACCTTTTAATTGTTTTAAGGTTTTTATATCCTTGTCCTCAATAGCGCGGGCGATTTCCCTTACCGGTATGGTAATTGCCTTTATGGCAGCAGCAGGACCTATATCCTCAACTGAAATAAACAACTCAAAAAAATCTTTATCCATTTCATTTTTAAATCCTACAAGGATTGGCTTTGGTTGTCTCTCTGTTTGATTATAATAAATAAACAAATTTAGTCCGTCATCATGCTTTGTTGTTTTTTTTATTTCATTCAATACATGAACGGGGATCATTATATCATATCCTATTCCACCAACGAGAAGAACAATATGATCGTCGTATATCTTTTTTAGCTTCCCCTCAAGATATGATATCATCTCATTTAAGCCTCAAAGAACTTTCTCTGTAAAATGCGGTTATTGCTATTGCTAAAGCATCTGAAGCGTGGAATGATTTAATTTCGCCAATACGTAGTATTTTTTGAATTGTTACACTGACTTGTTTTTTATTTGCACTGCCATATCCAACTAAGGCGTTTTTTACTTCTTTTGGCGTAATTTCCACCATCTTAATTCTATTTTGTGAAACCAAAAGATAAATAATGCCAAGAACCCCTCCTAAAATTATACCTGCCTTGGGATACCTTGCAAGAGAGAAGGCATTTTCTATTGCGATAACATTCGGTTCTATTGTTTTAATTAGTTGACTCATATCGGTGTATATCTGCAGCAGCCTGTTTGAAATATGCATACCTGGAAATGTTTTAATTGAACCACATTTCAAAAGGGAAGGTGATAGACTACTGCAATTTATTGCACCAAAACCTGTGCTTGCCAAACCCGGGTCAATGCCAAGTATGATCACTTAAGCTACTTGCCGCCAGCTAATCTTTCCATTTCTTCGAAGGAAATATCAAAGTTTGCATATACATTCTGTACATCATCATAATCTTCAAGCATTTCCATTAGTTTTAGCATTGTATCTGCTGTTTTTCCTTCAAGCTTAACAGATGTTTGTGGTACCATGCTGATTTCTGCGACAGTATATTTTATATTATTCGATTCAAACATTTTTCTTATATTTTCATAACTTGCAACATCTGTTATTACTTCTATTTCGTTGTCATCTGAGGTAACATCCTCTGCACCCGCCTCAAGGGCAAGCTCCATAATTTTATCTTCATCTACATTGTTTTTATCAAAGGATATATACCCTTTTTTATCGAAGAGCCAAGACACGCAACCAGTTTCACCAAGATTTCCGCTATACTTCGTGAGCATATGACGAACATCGGCGGTTGTTCTCTTTTTATTATCAGTAAGCACTTCTACAAGGATTGCTACGCCACTAGGACCATACCCTTCATAAGTATATTCTTCATAGCTCTCTCCACCCTCAAGTGCTCCAGCCCCTTTCTTGATTGCTCTTTCAATATTGTCTCTTGGCATATTTTCAATCTTTGCCTGAGCAACAGCGGTTCGAAGCCTTGCGTTTGATTCTGGATCACCACCACCAATCCTTGCTGCTGTGGTAATTTCTTTGATCAGTTTTGTGAATATTTTTCCACGTTTTGCGTCAGCTGCACCTTTTTTATGCTTAATTGAACTCCATTTGCTGTGTCCAGACATTGTGCCCCCTGATTATTAAATGGTGGGCAGTATAGGATTCGAACCTACGACCTCTGGTATGTGAGACCAGCGCTCTAACCACCTGAGCTAACCGCCCATTCTATTTTTGTGTTACATAAATAAATTAAAGCCAATCTTGACTATATTTTTAGCACAGGTTTCTATTAATTTAAAACCTTTTTTATCAATTAATGTATAAATTATATTTAAATTCTTTTGCCAATCGTTTATTATCATTGTATGGGAAAATTTACTTTTGGACCAGTTCCTTCCAGGAGACTTGGATTTTCATTGGGTATCGATATAATTCCAAGAAAAATTTGCACATTTGATTGTATTTATTGCCAGATTGGAAAAACAACAAATCAGGAAATAAAAAGAAAAAGTTTCTTTAATAAGCATGAAATAGTTGAGGAAATAATCAATAAAGCAAAACATATAAGTCATATTGATTATGTAACATTTTCCGGATCCGGAGAACCTACACTAAACTCAGACATTGGATGGATGATTGAAGAGATTAAAAAAAACATAGATATTCCTGTTGCTGTTATAACAAACGGATCGCTCTTAAATGATAAGGAGATAAGGGATAACCTTTGCATGGCAGATGTTGTTTTACCATCACTTGATGCGGCAAGCGAAGACATATTCCGATATATCAACAGACCTCATTCTTTGATTGAACTTAATACAATTATTGAGGGCATGAAAATATTCAGAGATGTCTATAAGGGCAATATTTGGCTTGAAATTATGCTGATCAAAAATGTAAACGACAGTATTGAAGAGTTGGGAAGGCTAAAAAATGTTATTGAATATCTTGGTGTTGAAAAAGTGCAACTAAATACTGTTATCCGACCCCCAGCTGATCGAACAACAGGCAGGATCAACAGTGAAGAGTTAAATAAAATCAGTAAATATTTCGGCCATGGATGTGAAGTTATATGCAATTTTGAAAAAGAAGTTAAAAAGAACGATGAAAATGACTGGTCGGAAATGGTATTGGATATACTAAGAAGAAGATCGTTAACCCTTAATGATATAGTAAAAATTACAGGCACACCGGAACATAGTGTAAAAAGCACTCTTAGAGCCATGGAAACTGAAAGAAAAATAAAACGTTTTCATTCTGAGGATCATGTATATTACATAATAAACGATTAACAATAAATACTTAGAAATTAAATCAATAGCGTAGCGAACCAAAAATGAATATTGAGGAGGATATATGAAAATAAAAAGAGCAGTCGTTAGCGTATCCAATAAATCCGGTCTGTCGGAGTTGACACCTTTTTTGAAAAGTTACGATATAGAAATTCTTTCAACAGGTGGTACAAAGAAATATCTCGATGGAATTGGCATTAATCCAATAGAAATCAGTGCCTATACTGGGTTTCCTGAAATTATGGATGGAAGAGTAAAAACACTGCATCCTAAAGTTCATGGAGGAATTCTGAATATAAGGGATAACAATGAACATCAAAATTCAATGAAGTCTCTGGGTATAAAACACATAGACATGATCATTGTAAATCTCTATCCCTTTAAGGAAGTTGTAAAAAAAGGCTGCACATTCGAAGAAGCCATAGAAAATATTGATATTGGCGGTCCTTCCATGATAAGGGCAGCAGCAAAAAATTACAGATATGTTACTGTTGTTGTTGATCCTGAAGATTATCCAAAAGTAATAGAAAATATGAAGCTAAATAACGGCGAGACAACTGAAGATTTAAGGTTTTACCTTGCTAAAAAAGTATTTTTCTTTACATCTGATTATGATAACGCTATTTATACATATTTGTCTGAAACAAAATAGATTATATAAATAACGAGAGGGAAAAGGTTAATGAAGGTTCTTGTTATAGGCAGTGGCGGTAGAGAGCATGCCCTTGCTTGGAAATTATCACAGTCACAATACGTTGATGCTATTTTTTGTATCCCAGGAAATGGCGGAATTTCTGAAATTGCCGATTGCATTGATATGGACATAGCCAATATAGGGAATCTTGTAGCTTTTACGAAAAAGGAAGGCATCGGGCTCGTTGTTGTTGGCCCAGAAAATCCCTTAGCCATGGGCATTGTAGATGCTTTTGAAAAAACAGATATACTAATATTTGGACCTTGCCAAAAAGGTGCTTTGCTTGAGACAAGTAAGGTTTTTTCAAAAGAATTAATGGACAAATACAAAGTATCAACCGCTCCATTTAAAGTATTTTCAAACTATATTGATGCTCGATCATATATTGACGGCTTAACACCACCGTTTGTGATTAAAGCCGACGGATTATGTGCAGGGAAGGGTGCTTATGTCATAACAGATAAAGAAGAAGCACAGAAGGTATTAAATGATTTAATGATCGTAAATATTTATGGAGATGCTGGGAACAAAGTTGTTATCGAAGATTTTTTGCCTGGTATTGAAGCTTCATACATTGCTTTTACTGACGGTAATTCTATTCTTTCAATGTTGCCTTCACAAGACCATAAATGTTTATTTGACGATGATAAAGGACCAAATACAGGCGGAATGGGCGCTTATACACCTATTCCTTTTATAAACAGGAGCCTGGAAAAAGAAATAGATAAAGATATCATGGACAAAACAATTAAAGCGCTTAGAAATGAAAGTATAATTTACAAAGGCGTGTTATATGGCGGTATTATGTTGTCAGAAAACAACCATCCATATGTACTTGAATTCAATGTAAGAATGGGGGATCCAGAGACACAGCCTATACTTTATAAAATGAAGAGTGATATTTTCCCAATCCTGATTGCATGTGCAGAAGGCAAACTGAATACTATAGAAAAAATTGAATGGAGAGACGGCGTGTCAATATGTGTTGTATTGGCATCAAAGGGTTATCCGGACAGGCCTGAAAAAGGGAAGATTATTAAAGGACTGGAACTGCTTAAAAACAAAGATGATATTATGGTATTCCATGCAGGTACAAGAAAGATAGAGGATGAATTCTATACTTCAGGGGGCAGAGTTTTAGGAGTTACTGCTATTGGTGATACCTATGAAAATGCAATAAAAAAAGTTTACGATGCTGTATCGTGCATAAATTTTGAAGGTATGCAATACAGAAAGGATATCGGCAAGAAAGCTTTAATAAGAAAAACAGGCAATAATTAATAAATCGGGAGGCAAATATGTCTAAAACATATAATATTGGTGTAATACCGGGCGATGGAACAGGGCCTGAGGTTGTGACAGAAGGAATTAAAGTTTTGAATACTGTATCGGATAAAATGGGATTTTCATTGGAATATACTTATTATGATATAGGTGGAGAAAGATATTTAAAAACAGGTGAAACTCTGCCGGACAGCATCCTCAGCGAACTGAAGCAGCATGATGCTTTATATCTTGGTGCAGTGGGGCATCCGGGTGTAAAACCTGGAATATTAGAGAAAGATATTCTTTTAAAAATTAGATTCGAACTTGATCAATATATTAATCTTCGACCTGTTAAACTATATGAAGGCGTTGAAACACCGTTAAAAAATAAAGGACCAAATGAAATTGATTTTATTGTGGTAAGGGAGAATACAGAAGGACTATATACAGGAGCAGGTGGTGTTTTAAAAAAAGGCACAAAGGATGAGGTCGCTATACAGGAATCAATAAATACAAGGAAAGGGGTTGAAAGATGTATCAGATTTGCCTTTTCATACACAAAAAAACGCAATAAAAATAATAAATTAACTTTATGTGGTAAAACCAACGTTCTTACGTATGCATTTAACCTCTGGGAGAGGGTATTTAATGAAGTTGCAAAAGAGCATCCTGACGTGACAACAGACTATGCCCATGTGGATGCAACATGTATGTGGATGGTTAAAAACCCCGAATGGTTTGATGTTATAGTCACTGACAATATGTTTGGCGATATAATAACAGATCTTGGAGCAATTATTCAGGGGGGACTTGGTATAGCCTGTGGTGGAAATATAAATCCTGAGGGTGTATCAATGTTTGAGCCTATGGGTGGTTCAGCACCGAAATATACTGGCAAGAATATAATCAATCCTTTTGCGGCCATTCTTTCCGGTGGCATGATGCTTGAATTTATTGGAGAAGAAGAAAGCGCAATATTAATAGATATTGCAGTACAAAAAGCTCTAAAAAATGATATCAAATCACTTGATGCAGGTCAAATGGGGATGGGAACAAAAGAAGTAGGGGACCTTATCTCTAAATATATTAAAGATTAGGATAATTATTCGTAAGCCTCCGGCATTGCCGGAGGCTTACATTATTGAGCAATTTTTACCACTTATGAAATCATCGACTTTAATTGGTGATAGGTTGATTAGATATTAGTTGAAGTTTTAATCTCTTTGAGTTTTTTGCTTAGTGTATTTCTATTTATTCCAAGAAGTTTGGCGGCTTTCGAGATGTTGTCATTTGAAAGTTTCATTGCAGAAATTATAAACACTTTTTCAATAACTGCCTGAACGTTTATTAATACGTTTTCATTATTATTTGTTTTTGACATTAACAAATTATCTGCTATAAATTCAAGTTTAACCTCAAATAGATTATACAACTTGTCAATATCATTATTAATTGTGTTATTTATCATAATTTACTTAATTAAAAATATTTAGTTGACAAAAAAAATAATTAAATATAATTTAGACATATTGTATACGATTTCTATTATTTTTTTCTTAAGTATATTTAATAACAGTAGCTGATGTCAAGAAGTTATAAAGATAATTACAGAGCAGTAAAAAAAGAGGTTCCATATGAGACTGCCGCCCTTTAAAGTTTTAGAACCTGGTACAAAAAAAAGCGCATTATTGACACTTGATAAGCATAATAAAAATTTAAAAATTGTTGCAGGTGGAACTGAGGTTGTTGTTATGATGAAACTTGGTCTTTCAGCTCCTTTATATCTGATGAGTTTGAAAAAGATCAAAGTGTTACGCGGTATTAGAAAAACTAAAAATGAAGTGATTATTAAAAGCTCAACTTCCATAAATGAAATTTTGCAATCTCCTTTAATAAATAAAAATTTTAAAAGCATCACACAGGCGGCAAAACTATTGGCAGCCCCTCCAATACAGAATAGAGCTACCATTGGAGGCAACATACTTCAAGATACTCGTTGCTTATATTATAATCAGTCAGAGTTTTTCAGGAGCGGGCTTAAACCTTGTTTCAAAGTCGGGGGCGACATTTGTCATGCAGTCAAGGGCGGAAAGCGTTGCTTTAGCGTATATCAGGGTGATATGGTGCCTTCATTGATTTCATTCGGATCAAAGATAAAGTTAGAGAAGAAAGATTCTTCTCGTACTGTTTTATTGTCAGATTTATTTACCGGTAAAGGCGAAAACCCGTTTTCAATCCAGCCTAATGAGCTTCTAACTGAAATTGTTATACCGCTGCATAATTGTAATTATGGTTCTTCATATGAAAAATTGAGGATCAGAAAGGGCTTGGAATACCCTTTAGTTTCGGCAGCTGTATTTCTTTCAGAAAATACGGATGGCAATTTAGACAATGTGAGAATTGTTATTGGCGCTGCAGCATCTGGACCAAAAATAATTGAAAATGCATCAATATATCTGAAGAGGAAAAATTCTTCTGATGAAGATGTGGATGAGATTGCAAACATTTCTGACAATTTGTCAGAAATGGTAAATAACCTATCCGTTTCGGCTGCATATCGACGAAAAATGGTACAGGTTGTAACAAAGAGATCCCTTCAAAACGCCTTTCAAGATTTAAACAAGGGGGGTTAGTATGTACAAAAAGACTGTTCTATTAAAAATAAACAATGAAGAACATATCATATCGACCTACCCGAACCGAACATTGCTTGAAATTCTAAGAGATGATCTGTGTCTCACTGGAACGAAGGAAAGCTGTGGAGAGGGTATATGTGGTGCATGCACAGTCCTCTTGGATGGTCTTCCTGTACGATCATGCATACTTCTTGTAACTGAGGTTGAAGGCAAAGAAATCACAACAATCGAAGGTTTATCAGGTGGTGAAAAACTTGATCCTTTACAGGAAGCTTTTATTGAATACCACGCTATACAATGCGGTTTTTGCAGCCCGGGAATGATATTAACTGCATACTCCCTTTTAAAAAGCAATCCTAATCCTGATGAAGAAGAAATAAGACATGCCATATCCGGAAATATTTGTCGATGTACAGGATATGCAAAGATTGTTGAAGCTGTAAAAGCGATGTCTGAAAAAGGGAGTTAGGTATATGGAAAAATATTCTCTCATTGGAAAAAGCATAAAAAGGGTTGATGTAACCTCAAAAGCAACTGGAGAGGCAATTTTTTCTGCAGATATCAAGCTTTCCAGGATGCTTGTCGGAAAGGTATTAAGATCACCGCACCCACATGCCAGGATTATCCACATTGATACATCCAAAGCTGAAAAGCTTCCCGGTGTAAAAGCCGTTGTTACTGCACTGGACACATCCGGTGACAAATGGGGTGTTTTTCGCTATACCCAGGATCAGCAATTCCTGCCAACAGATAAAGTCAGGTATGTCGGTGAAGAAATAGCCGCAGTTGCTGCTATTGACGAAGATACTGCTATTGAGGCCTTAAAGCTAATAAAGGTTGAATATAAAGAGCTTCCAGCCGTGTTTGATATAGAATCCGCTCTCAAACCGGGCGCGCCCCTTATCCATGAAAGCTATCCTGACAACATCAATATTCATATAAATATCAATATCGGCGACATTGAAAAAGGATTTAAGGAATCTTATTATCTTCGTGAAGACACATTTAAGGCGCCTGAGGATTCCTACTTTCAGGGTGAACCGTACGCTGTAGCAGCGCATTTTGACCAGTCAGGCAATCTTGAAATATGGATGCCCAATGCAGGGCCTCATCTAAAAGCCAAACCGTTGTCAAATGTGCTAAAGATTCCTCTGAATAAAGTCAGGGTCCGCAAAGTCAGGATTGGCGGTGCCTTTGGAGGCCGTTCAGAGATTTCTCCTGCTGATGTAATATGTGCGCTACTTGCAAAAAAGTCGCAACGACCTGTAAAAATTATTTATACCAGAGAAGAGAACTCAATAGCAACACGACAGGCCCATTCCATGGTTGCTACAATTAAAACCGGAGTCGACAAAGAGGGTAGGGTATTATCGAGGGATATTACCTGTTATATGGATGGTGGTGCTTACAGCAGCACAGGTCCGATTGCTGTCAGTGTCCCTTTTTTATGTATGGAACAGGCATATCGTATGGATAACGTCCGTTATAATGGATACAGAATTTTCACAAACAAGCCCATCAGAGGGATGTTTCGTACTCACGGCAGGGCCTTTGCTTGCGGGATTGACTTGCAACTTGATATGATAGGGCAGGAACTCGGGTTTGATCCGGTTGAAATGCGTCTTAAAAACGTTAGAAAAACAGGCGAATATACATCAACAAAGTCCTATATAGCAAGTTGCGGAATGACAGAAGCTATATTAAAAACAACAGAAAAAGCAAAATGGAAAGAAAAATGGGGAAAGCTACCTCCCTATCATGGAATCGGCATAGGCTGTAATTCTGTTCAAACAGGATTTCCTATGGGAATAAGAGGCGGCTCTCAGGCCTTTATTAAATTCAATGAAGAAGGAGGCATTAGTGTAATAACCGGGATAGTTGATAATGGCCAGGGTAACGACAGTATGATCGTACAGATCGCTGCTGAAGAGTTGGGACTTGATTTGGATAATATTCAACTCATAAGCGCAGATACAGAAGTTACGCCAAGCGACCCCGGATCATATTCAATGTGTGAGACATTTATCGGTGGAAATGCTGTAAGGCTTGCTGCTCAGGATGCAAAAAAGAAGCTTCTAAAAATTGCCTCAGAGGTGCTGAAGGTTAGTGAAGATCAGCTTGACTTACGAGATAAAAATATCTTTGTAATTAATAATCCTGAGCAATCAATCTCAATGTCCAAAGTAGTCAGGATGGCTCTGGGCAGGGGTGAGTCCATAAGTGGGGAAGGTACTTACTGGCCAAAAGTAGACGGCAGACGTGAATGGGTGGAAAATCCATCCGGTCAGCTTTCAGAAACATTTTCATTTGGATCTGTTATCGCAGAAGTAAAGGTAGACCCTGAGACAGGTAAGGTTGATGTCCTGGAAGTAACAGCAGCACAGGATGTGGGGTATGCGCTTAACCCGAAGATTATTGAAGGTCAGTTCGAAGGCGGGGTAGCCATGGGTGGTCAGGGCGGGATGCTCAGCGAGTATGTGCTCTGGTATAACGGCAGGGTATTAAATTCTAACCAGCTTGACTATATGGTGCCTCTTGCAACCGATATGCCGAAAATCAATAATATAATAGTCGAAACAGTTGACCCGAACGGGCCATATGGAGCAAAAGAAGCAGGCATGTCAGTAGCAATGTCTACGGCACAAGCGTATTGTGGTGCTATCTGCAATGCCATTGGTGCGAATATAAAAGATTTTCCGCTTACGCCCGACAAAATATTGAAAGCTATTGAGGAAAAGGGAAAAAAGTGACCAAAATCCGTAAAGCATAATTAGTAAACAATAGAAATACGATATAATATTTACTTAGGAAAAGATGATGTAATGAAGATAGAAAAGATTGATCATATATGTTTTGCAGTAAAAGATCTTGAAGAAACAAAAATGGTATATAAAGAAGATTTTGGGTTAATACCGGCATTTGAATACATTGCTGAATCAGAAAAGATTAAAGTAGCTCGGTATTATATAGGTGAAGTGGCTGTTGAGTTTATGGAATCTACTGCCCCTGATGGGGAAGTTGCGAAATTTATAGATAGCAGAGGAGAGGGTGCATTTCTTATATCTTATAAAGTAGATAATCTTGATAATGCATTGGAAGAATTGAAAAAAAAAGGCAAAAAACTTATTGATAATAAACCAAGAGAGCTTTTTGGAAATAGATACGCCTTTGTGCATCATCCAAGTAAGCTCCACGGTGTACTTACCGAACTTCTTGAAGGAGATTTCGATATAAACAAGTAATGATGCCCATTTGGATGTTCAAATCTGTTAAATTATAATTAAAAGGTGGGAATGAAGATGCGAGCATTAGTAATAGGTGGAACGGGAGGCATGGGACAAGGAGTTGCCCGGGACCTTATTAAACAGGAGCAGATCAATGGAGTCATTCTTGGTGACATAAATATTGACCCGGATCGAGTACAGGATAAACTACGTGCAAGTAAGAAGATATCGCTCGTCAGGATTGATGTAAAAGATCATAAAAACATGGTTGCAGCAATTAAGAATGCAGATGTAGTTATTAATTGCGCAGGGCCATTTTATAAAACAGCCGTTGCAGTGGCCAGAGCATCTGTTGAAGCAAAGGTAAACTATATAGATATTTGTGATGATTATGAAGCTGTCCCTATTCTTTTTTCCTCTGCTGATATTGACAGTGCAGCCAAGGAGGCGGGAATCACTGTCCTGACTGGAATGGGATCGGATCCAGGAACAAACAATGTGATAGTTAAATGGTTTGCAAATCAACTTGATCATGTTGAAGAGGTTCACCTATTCTGGGTAGTAAGTATTGCCGAACTTGCAGGCGCAGCCTGGGATCATAGCCTCCATATGGTTACAGGCAAAATTCCCCAATATTTGGATGGTAAGCTGGAATATGTTGATGGCGGCACCGGCGAAGAAATAGCCGTGTTCCTTGAGCCCCTTGGTACCTGCAAAGTGCGCTATGTGGGTCATCCGCAACCAATAACAATACCCCGTTATATTGAAGGTGTGAAGAAGGTGGTTATTAAAGGTGCGCTCATACCGGCGTGGGTAGACGAACTAATTAAAGAGCAGAAAGAGACGGGCTTTCTCGGCACGGAGCCTGTTGAGGTAGGGGGAACAAGGATAACACCTTATGATTTAACCTTGCGACTTTGGGATGCAATTCCCAATAATAGAGATAACGGTCCTCTATCTTCCGGCTTAAAAGTTATTGTAAAGGGCGAAAGAAAAGGGAAACAGGTAACATACACAGCCGATATAGTGGGCAGGATGGCGCCAGGAACGGGACTCCCAGCCTCTATCGCTGCTTTAATGATGTTTGCCGGTGATGTAAAGGTGAAGGGAGTAGTGGCCCCTGAAGGCTGCATTGATCCGGATAAATTTCTTGCAGCATTATTACAAAGAGGGGCCAGGATACATCAAACAGAAACCATAACATCCATGTTGACGTTTTAGCAAAATATTTTAGACTTTTAAAGTGCTAAAACATTTTTAGCACTTTAAATTTTACTTAAATAATCAATAATAACTGACTGTTGTGGTTATAACAGGAGGATATATGAAAAATATTCAAAAACTGAATATAACAAAAAGTCAGGAACTTTTTGAAGAGGCAAAGACATTGATTCCAGGTGGAGTTCTTGGCGCAAGAAAACCGGAAGATTTTATTATTGGAGAGTATCCGATCTTTCTCGAATACGGTAAGGGTTGCAGATTAACCGATGTTGACGGCAATGAATTTATTGACTTTCTTTGTGGTTACGGACCCATTATTCTGGGTTACAGGGAAGAAGAGGTTGATGATGCAGTTATAAAACAGATAAAAGATAAAGGTTTCTGTTTTTCACTCACACAGCCTTATCAAAATGAACTCGCAAAAAAATTGAATGCACTTATTCCCAGTTCCGAACTAAGCATTTTTTTAAAAACCGGTTCCGATGCTACTTCGGCAAGTATCCGTATTGCAAGAGCGTACACAAAGAGGACTAAGGTCATGCGATGCGGCTATCATGGCTGGCACGACTGGTGCGTAGAAATGAAGGGAGGCATCCCTGAAAAATTCTACGAGGATGTCTATGAATTCCGCTATAATGATCTTGACCAGATTGCAGATCTCATGAAAAAACTTGGCGATCAGACAGCAGCCATAATCATGACTCCTTTCGGACATCCTCTTCATCAGAAGATGCAGATACCAAGGCCAGGATTTCTTGAAGGCGTAAGAGAACTTGCCGACAGATATGGATCAGTCCTGGTTTTTGATGAAGTACGTACCTGTTTCAGGCTCAGAATGGGTGGAGCACAGGAACTTTATGGAGTAACACCCGACTTGACTGTGCTTGGAAAAGGCATGGCTAACGGATATGCGATTAGCGTCGTTACAGGAAAAAAGGATGTAATGATGGCCGCAGCATCAAAACTTTTTATCTCTTCAACCTTCTTCCCGAACAGTGACGGTTATATCGCCGCATTAAAAACAATAGAAATTCTGGAACGTGACAAAGTCCTTGACAATATATGGGAAAAGGGCGGCAGGCTTTTAAAGAATATCCAGGACATCATTGACAAGTATAATGTTGGAGCAGAGTTGTCCGGTGTTGCACCGATGTTTTATATAACCTTTAAGAAAGATGATGCAAATACTCAGAAAACCAGACGTGATGAATTTTATACCCAACTTATCCGCCGGGGCTTCTTTTTTACCCCTCACCATCACGCGTATATCAGTTACAGACACACTGAAGAAGATCTGAATAAAACTGTTCAGGCAATAGACGAAGCCATGGCGTATGTCAATGATAAATATCATACATAGATTTAGCTGGGCATTATATAGTGTATGAAATTTGATCTACAAATAGATTTCAATATTGTACAGTCCATCCTTGATTCTTTACCTATGAGTGTCTATGCTTTAGATCGTGGACGAAAAATCCAGTGGAAGAATGAAATAGCAAGGCTCCGGTCCCAGGAAGTTGGCATTATTCAACCTGGTAAGGTATCCTGCTACAGGGAAATTTTTAAGAGGATAGGGCCATGCAATAATTGTCCGGCATTGAGAACACTTAAGAGCGGACGCATGGAGCATACAGAAATATCAAGCAACTATAAAGGAGAATCAAGGTATTACCTTGTTACCACGGCACCTCTCAGGAAAAGTGGTGAAGAGAATGAGGCTCTTATTATTGAGACTGTTCAGGACATTACCGATCAGAAGAAGATTGAAGAAGAACTAAGAATTCTAAATGATTTTAACAGAGCTATTATTGATAATGCACCAGTAGCTATCTTTACAATTGATCGAAACGGACAATTTATGAGTGTAAACCCGGCTCTGGCTTCTCTTTCAGGATTAGGTGCTGAAGCTGAAGAAAAGCTCCTACATTTTAACTGGATTCAAAACCCTTACACAGTCAGGTGCGGCCTTGCCGAACATATAAGAAAAGGGCTAAACGGTGAACCTTTCGAATTACAAGATTTTCCTTTCACTACCTATAGGGGCGATCAGGGCCAATATATTCATTTCAGGGGAGTGCCTTTGAAAGGTAAAAATGGAAAGGTAGAGGGACTTTTATGTATAATTGAGGATAATACCGAGAAGGTTAAGGCAAAGATTCAATCAATTCAGGATGCAAAAACATCTGTTATAGGAAGGCTTTTAACGGGAGTTGCCCATGAGCTTAACAACCCTCTTGCTACAATTGCTGCCAATTCTGAACTTGCATGTGAATTATTTCAAAGTTTCAAAGACGACAACACGAAAAATGAGGAAATAACCGAACTCCGTGAATATTTAGATGTTATTCAGGAGCAGGCATTCCGGTGTAAAAATATCATAAAGGATATGATTGATCTAACAAAGAAAAAAGGCTTTGAAGTTCAGGAAATTGACTTAAACGAGTGTTTAAATGAGATTTTGGAATCGATAAATTTTAGAAAAAAGAATATTAGCCTGTTAAAAGAAATTGATCCTTGCCTGCCGCATGTCAAGGGAGATTCTAATGCTGTAAAACAATCTTTTATGAATATATTACAAAATGCTGTAGATGCTGTAGTGGAAAGAGAAAGTGGTATAATAAAGGTAAAGGCTTATCCATTTGATAATGTAGTAAAGGTTGAAATTGAGGATAATGGTGTTGGTATTCATGATGACCTCATAGACAAAATATTTGAACCGTTTTTCTCGACTAAAGAAACCGGCAAGGGTGTTGGATTGGGTCTAACATTATGTTATGAATTTTTGAACAGGATGGGGGGAGCCATTGAAGTGGAGAGTAAACTGGGAAGGGGAAGTATCTTTAGAGTCAAATTGCCTGAATATTCAAGATAGAGGAGAATGATAGCTGGATGATACGTATTCTTATTGTTGATGATGAACATCAGCTTGTTGAAGCATTCAAAAAAAAGCTTTCCAAGGAGGGCTTGGAGGTATTTACCGCATTAAATGGCTCCGAGGCGCTGTCTATTATGAATCAGGAAATTCTGGATATCGGGCTTTTTGATATTATGCTACCCGACATGGATGGCGTTGAACTCCTTGGAAGGTTGAGGGAAATGCAGCCAACTGCTGAAGTAATTATGCTTACGGGCAATGCGTCGATTGACACGGCCATACGGTCAATGAAGCTTGGCGCTTACGATTATCTCACAAAACCCTGCAAGCTTTCAGAGCTCCATACTGTAATACTTAAGGCATATGAGAAGAAACAACTGAGAGATAAGAATATCGTCCTTGAAGAACATTTGCAAAGAATTGAGCTTCATGACAATTTCATTGGAGAAAGTAAAGAAATCAAAGAGGTTAAAAAGTATATTTCATTAGTTAGCACCTCAACGGCACCTGTTCTGGTTCTGGGAGAGACAGGTACAGGGAAAGAACTGGTTGCAAGAGCGATCCATGCCCTCTCAATACGTTCTACAAACCCTTTTGTAGTGATTAATTCAAGCTGCCTTCAGGAAAATATCCTTGAAAGTGAGCTATTCGGATACAAAAGAGGTGCATTTACCGGGGCACAAACAGACAAGGTGGGTCTGCTTCAGATAGCCGACAAAGGCACGTTTTTTATTGACGAAGTTGCGGATATGAGCCCGTCAATCCAGGCAAAGCTTCTCAGGGTTCTTGAAACTTCAGTATTTAGAAAGCTTGGGGATACAAAAGAGACCAGGGTGGATGTACGTTTTATTTTTGCCACCAACAAAAGCATTGAGGGAGAAATTGAAACGAACAGATTTCGCAAAGACCTTTTTTACAGGCTTAATACTCTTACCATTCTGATTCCACCTCTTCGGGAACGAAAAAGCGATATACCTGTTCTATCCGAATATTTTATGGAAAAACATGCCAGAGGCTCTAAGAAGAAGATCATTTCTAAGGAGGCGTTGAAACTACTCATAGAATATAATTGGCCGGGTAATGTGAGAGAGCTTGCAAATGTACTGGAACGAGCTGTATTGATCTCCGGGAATAGAAGCGAAATTATTAGCGATGATTTCCCTCAAAGCATGATACATGCTTTCCCGGTTTCTGTTGGAACAGGGAAACAAAAATTGCCCGTAGATTCGCTGCGATTAGATAATATGGAAAAGGAACATATAGAAAAGGTGCTTGAATTTGCCGCCGGCAATAAAAGTAAGGCTGCTAAGCTCCTTGGTATAAGCCGCCGGAAACTTTACGATATGATTGATTAGAGTCGAAGAGCATTTTTTTCATTGTCACTTAGACTACCCCGCAAGAAGCGAGGTGGTCTTTTTTTATGGCCTGATTATTGCTAATAAAGTTCTCTGAATATCATTTAGAAAAGGGAGGTTGACAGATGTTCGAATTGACGCCGGAACAGAAAGACATAAAAAATGCAGCAAGGGAATTTGCCGAAGGGGAATTGATGGAGGTTGCACGTGAACTTGATGAAAAAGAGGAATTCGACGAAAAACTCTGGAAAAAGGCTGCAGATTTAGGGTTTCTTGGGGTCTTTATAGATGAAAAATACGGCGGAGCCGGCCTCGGTTATTTAGATCACAGTCTCATATGCGAAGAATTCTCCCGCGTCGATTGTGGTATTGCCCATTCGATAACATCGTCCTTTTTCGGTTCACAACTCATAAGTCTAATTGGAACTGAAGAACAAAAGCTAAAATATCTCCCCTTAGTATGCCAGGGCGGAGCTAAGATGGGTGTGGCCATCACAGAACCGGATGCAGGAAGCGACGTGTCTTCTGTGAAAACCGTGGCAAAAAAGACCGACAGCGGATATGTAATATCCGGGAATAAAACGTTCATAACAAACGCCAATCGTGGCGATTTCCTTATTGTTCTTTGTGTTACCAATCCTGAAGCGAAAAAAAAGTACGATCGTTTCAGCACTCTTATTGTAGAAACTAACAGGCCGGGCTACGAATCAAGTAAATTAAAAAACAAATTATCACTGCGCTGCTCTGATACGGGAGAGGTTACTTTCAAGGATGTATCAGTTCCTAAGGAAAATCTACTTGGCAAAGAAGGTAGAGGATTTTATAATATTATGGAATTTCTCAACCGTTCTCGCTTGGAAGCGGCAGGATTCGGGGTAGGAACAGCTCAGGGGGCATTAGAAAAAGCGATTAATCATGTGCGCAAAAGAAAACAGTTCGGAGTCCCCCTTGCCGATTCGCCGATAGTACAGTCAAAGATAGCCGAGATGGCTACACTGGTTGAAGCCGCGAGAAGCTTCCTTTATAGCACCAGTTCAAAACTGGATAAAGGCGAAGTAGACCATGCGCTTATTGCCATGACAAAATGGTATGCCGCAGAGATAGCGGTAAAAGTTTCTGACGAAGCAATACAGCTCCACGGTGGATATGGCATATTGGAAGAATATGATGTCGGGCATTACTGGCGTGACGCAAAAGTCCTTGAAATTTTTGAAGGAACTAAAGAAGTAGAGAAATTGATTATCGGTAGAAGACTCTTGGGACGGTAATATGTACCGATATGATACAGGCTGTATCCGATATGCACATTATGGAAAATTATCAGGTTTGTGAGTTGTGTATTAACTTGTTTTTTAATATGGCACCAAAATTGCTTTAATATGAAGCAATAAATTAATTTAACAAAGGGGGCATTATGAAGCGTTTGATCACTGTTCATCTTTTTGTACTTTTATTTTTTGCAGTTACATGTATGGTTGGCACTGTTGGTTTTGCACAGGACAAGGTAATTACAATAAAAGTTGCTAACTGGTTCCCTGTAGGAAGCAAACACGATACCATTTTACAGGAATGGGGTAAAGATCTGGAAAAACGTGCAGGCGGCAAAGTTAAGGTCAATTATTATGCAGCAGGCACACTTGTTCCCGCTGCACAGTCATACGATGCTGTTGTAAAGGGAATCTCAGATGTAGGTAACCATGTCCTTGGATACACAATGGGCAGATTCCCCTTTTCACAGGTACTCGATCTTCCCATCGGATGGCCGCAAGGACCTGAGGCAACTAAGATATCAAATGAATTTTACAAAAAATTTAAACCAAAAGAATTTGATGATGTAAAAGTATTGTTATTCCATGGGCAGCCGGGTGGTTTTCTCCATACAAAAACAAGACCTGTTGCAAAACTTGAGGACGCAAAAGGATTGAAACTCCGTTGCTTCGGGTCAAATGCAAAGTTTGTCGGCCTGATAGGCGCAGCGCCTGTAGCAATGCCTATGCCTGATGTATATGATGCACTTGCAAAAGGGGTTGTTGACGGACTGATGTCAAGCTATGAGGCTCTGCACAACTTCAGGACTGGAGAACATATAAAATATTCCACAGAGGATGTGTCCACTGCATATTCAGCAGTATTTATTGTGATGATGAATAAGAAAAAATTTGCTTCGCTTCCCCCTGATGTTCAGACAATAATAGACAAGATGAGTGAGGAATACATTGAGAAATACGGCAAGCTATGGGCGGATATAACAAGAGATGGTAAGGACTGGCTTGTAAAGAGGGGAGTAAAAATTATTTCTCTCAGCAAGGAAGAACAGGCACGTTGGTATGAAAAAGGTTCAAAACCCCTTGTTGATGCATACATAAAGGATGCGAAGGCAAAGGGATTGCCTGGAGATGAAGCGGTAAAGTTTCTCTTAGATTCTTTCAAACAGTATCATAAATAGCTAAAAAGATTACTGTGGGAAGTTCGTTATATCCGTGCTTCCCGCAGTAATATGCTTGGATACTACAAGCAGGAAGGTAAAATAATGCAAAAATTTCTCAGTGCCATCTTAAAGATCAGCAAAGTTACAAATTCCGTCGGAGGGATAATACTCGCCCTGATGATGTTTTTCACAGTAGTTGATGTTATATTACGTTATCTTGGAAAGCCCATTACAGGTACATTTGAATTAATGGCTTTTGCCGGAGCCCTGATTATAGGCATGTCACTTCCTAAAGCTTCATTAGATGGTGCACACGTAAATGTTGATATACTCACAGAGCATTTCCCGGATTCTTGGAAAAAGATTTTCTTAATTTTCACAAAATTATTAGGTTTCCTGTTCTTCATATTGCTTACATGGTCGTTTTATTTAAAAGGGAATGACCTGTATAAAACACATGAGGTTTCTCTTACATTACATGTTCCTTATTATCCTGTAGCATACGGCTTGTCGTTTTGTGGCCTCGTAGAGTCATTAGTACTCCTATCAAATGTCCTGAAGGCGATTTCTGGAGGTTATAAAAATGAATGAGATTACATTCGGCATATTAGCACTATTTTTGCTTTTGTGTTTATTTCTCACAGGTATTGAACTTGCTTTTGGTATGGCTATTGTTGGTTTCATAGGGTTTGCAATGCTCAACGATTTTGAAACAGCCGTAAGCCTCCTGGCAAATGATTATTTTGACTCTCTCGCGTCATATAGCCTCACAGCAATTCCTCTTTTTGTACTTATGGGCCAGATTGCCTTTAATGCAGGTATTGCAAGGCGTTTATTCGATACTACACATAAATTCATAGGACATGTCCCGGGGGGGCTTGCTGTAGCAACAGTGGCAGGCGCAACCGTGTTTAAAGCAATATGCGGTTCTGTGGCTGCTACAGCCGCAACATTTGCGAGTGTTGCCGTTCCGGAGATGGACAGGTATGGCTACAGTAAAAAGCTTTCGACAGGCATAGTTGCTTCGGTAGGAACACTCGGTGTCCTCCTGCCTCCAAGTGTGACGCTAATAGTCTTCGGCATTGTAACTCAACAGTCTATCGGCAAGCTCTTCATGGCCGGCATAATACCGGGTCTTATTCTATCCTTCTTTTTTATTGTAGTCATTTTCGGGTGGTGCAAAATCAATCCGTCCATCGGACCAAAGAGCGAAAAATATGACTGGCCTGCAAGATGGAAGACTGTTCCCAATGTAATATGGCCTATTGTCATATTTCTTGTATTGATAAGCGGTCTTATGTATGGGATTTTTACGCCTACAGAGGCAGGCAGCATCGGGGCATTTGCTGTGCTCCTTCTGTGTGTTCTAAAAAGGGATATTAATTTCAAAGGCTTTACCAAATCGATTGAAGAAGCTTTGCGCACCGCATGCATGGTGCTCATGCTTATTGCTTCATCAACAATACTGGGTCATTTTATCGCCATTACCAATATCCCCCAGGTTGCAGCCGACTCTATTACCGCACTGCCGCTAAACCGTCACCTGATAATGTGTATCATTTTCTTAGTATACCTTATTGGAGGCTCCTTCATAGATGACCTTGCATTTATGATCCTTGCAACGCCGATTTTTTTTCCTATTATAATAAAACTCGGTTATGACCCTTTATGGGCGGGTATTATGGTTGCTCTTACCGTATGTGTAGGTTCGGTCATTCCACCTGTGGCCATCTGTGTTTTTATCGTCAAAAATATCACTAAAGTGCCTATGAGCGTTATATACAGCGGTGTTTATCCCTTTCTAATTTCCATGGTTCTTTGTGTAATAATGCTGTTCATTTTTCCCGAACTGGTGACATACCTGCCTAATTTGCTTTTTAAATAAGGATCGGTATATCAAATTCATAGATCAACAAGAGGAGGAAAATCATAATGGTTATTGGTGATATGCTTGTTAGAAACGCAAATAAATTCCCCTTTAAAACAGCTATTGTCTCAGAAGATGCAATAATGGACTTTAAAACATTAAACGAAAGGGTTAATTGTCTGGCAAATGCCATGTTAAAAAAGGGATTAAATAAAGGTGACCGCATCGGTGCCCTTATTCACAACAGTCATCAATTTATTGAAATATTTTTTGCGGCAGCAAAAACAGGCGGGATATTCTGTCCTTATAACAATCATTTAATGAAAGGAGAGTTGGCTGATATACTGAATTACTCGACGCCGAAATTTCTTTTTTTGGATGAGGATTATAGTGATATAATCGATGCACTCAGGCCGGATTTAAAATCAATAGAATTTTATATCTGCCTTCAGGCTCCGGTCTTTTCTTATATGGAAGATTACGAAGCCATCCTTGACAACGGGCATATCCATGAACCCAACATTGAAATATCTGAAGATGATGTTTTGAGCATTATCTTTACAGCAGGTACAACAGGCAAGGCAAAGGGTGCCATGAGAACACACAGGCATCTTATGTCGGACGCTGTGGCAAGTGTAATCGACCTGCGAGTCGAGTATGACGAACGAGTATTGATTACTTTCCCTATGTATCATGTGGCCTGTGAGGATAATATCGTCAGGCATTCTTTTATGCCCAACACATTGCATATTCGACGGGAAGGAGGATTCAATCCTGAAGAGGTTCTGGAATATATTTCGAAACATGAAATTACAAGGTGTCATCTGGTGCCTACTATGATCCATAGCCTTCTCCAGGTACCGGACATAAAGAAATTTGATTTGAGCTGTTTGAGACTCATTTTGTATGCCGGCGCGCCTATGCCTGTAGAGCTTCTGAAAAAGGCCCTTGAAGTTTTTCCATGTGGTTTTGCCCAGTTGTACGGTCAGACTGAAAGCGGACCCTTTACTACAGTATTAAAACCTGAAGATCATATTCTTGACGGTAATGAGAAGAAAATTATGAGGCTTGCTTCTTCCGGCAAACCTGCGCTTAATTATGAAATCAGAATTGTAGACGAGAACTGTAAAGACGTACCAGTAGGAGAAGTTGGTGAAATCATTGGCAAGAGTGAAGCTATAATGAAAGGGTACTGGCAGATGCCCGAAGAAACAGAAAAAAAAATAAAAGATGGCTGGCTCTACACCGGGGATCTCGGCAAGCTCGATGAAGATGGATATGTATATTTGGTTGAAAGAAAGAATGACATGATAATCAGCGGCGGAGTCAATATATACCCGAGAGAGATTGAGGAAATACTTTATAAGCACCCGGCAGTGCTTGAGGTATCGGTAATAGGTGTCCCTGATGAACACTGGGGTGAAGTTCCAAAGGCAGTTGTTGTCCTGAGACAGGGGGCTACTGCAACCGGAGAAGAGATTATCAAATTTTGTGGAGAGCACTTAGCCGGGTACAAAAAACCGAAATCAGTTGAATTTTGGAAAGAGTTACCCAAAAGTCCCCAGGGAAAGATACTGAAAAAGGAAATCCGCAAACATCTGGCATCTTGATGAAGACAGCTTCAAGGACACATATACATGCCCCAGAAGTTTTTGAACTATTGAGGTATAACCATAAACAAACCTGGTATCCAAGAGGAGGATGTTAATATGGCAAAATCGATACTTAACGGTAAAAAAATTCTTGCTGTTGATGATGAGCCGGATGTGTTGACAGTACTGGAAGAAGAAATTAATACCGAATGTTCAGACTGCCAATTTGATAAAGCAGCTACTTATGAGGATGCCGCCAGAATGTTGAAAATCAACACCTATGATGTAGTGATCCTCGATATCATGGGTGTTAGAGGATTCGATCTTCTCGAACTGGCCGCAAGCCGTCATTTCAGGACAGCTATGCTTACTGCTCATGCTTTAAGTGCTGAAGCATTAAAAAAGTCGCACGACCTTGGAGCAAGAGCTTACTTGCCGAAAGAAAAGCTTGGAGAGATAGTTCCTTTTCTCGAGGACGTCCTGCAATATGACGCCAAATCAGGCTGGAAACGTATTCTGGAAAAACTTGAAAACTATTATGACGATCACCTTGAATCTGATTGGAAAAAAACAATCGGATTCAGGTATTAATATCAGAATAATCTTTTAGTTCCTGCTGCCATTCCTTTGCTTGAAGTAAAGACTATATATACCTGTATCATCCGAATATCGCATCTATGTTATATGGTTGCAATATATAATAACTCTGCGTCAATCAATATTGAACCCTCACTTGGAGGGGAGGCGGTTTGCTCATAATACCTTGATAGCCATGGCCCTAATGGAACGTTTCTCTGATAGACATGGTGTACAGAAATGATCCATGTGTATTATTATGATACAAATCGAGGCAGGATACACACATCTGTTCAATCCGTATACTTTAATCTGGTTAGGTTTTTTCCTTTATACTTCATGGTACACAAATTGCAAACCATATTTGCCAAAAGGTAGAAGGTTATTTATGACTGACATGACGATAAGATACATTATAATGAAGCCTTTATACGAGGTATAAGCATATGTCTATCCAGACTCAAACAAGGGTTTTAACATGCATCCAATGCGGAAAATGTACGGGGAGCTGCCCTGAGGCAGGAAGAACGCCCTTCAACATACGTATGGTTGTGAGAAGAAAGCAGTTTCAGCACCATATAGAGGAGTCGATCCCCTGGTACTGTACATCGTGCGGTGCATGTACCATCAGGTGTCCCAGAGATGTAAAACCATCGGAAATGATTATTGATGTAAGGTCGGTCATGGTTGAAGAGGGGGACATACCGGCGACAATTCAAAAAGCCCTTGAGAATACTTTTGTTCATAGAAACCCCTGGGGACGTTCACGGGCAAAAAGAGGCGCATGGTTTGAAAAACTTGATTTTGAAGTACCTCATGTAAGTGAAACGGTATCGAAGAGACTTCTTTTCACCTGTTGCATCCAGGCCTATGATCCACGATGTATGGTCATACCGGCTAACATTGCAAAGATGCTTAATAAAGGAGGCCTGGAGTTCGGCGTTCTTGGAGAAGAAGAAGCATGCTGCGGTAATGAGATACGGCGAATAGGCGAGTCCGGTCTTTTTGAGGAACTTCAGGAAGAGAATGTTGCCGCTTTTAAAGAATACGGGATTAAGGAGATAATAACTCTCTCTCCTCATTGCATGAATACTCTAAAGAAGGAATATGGCGATTTGGGCATCAATGTGTCCCATTACACAGAGGTATTGGCAAACATGATAAAAGAGGGGCGACTTGCCCCCAAAACATCTTATAGCAAGAAAGTTATTTACCATGATCCATGTTTTCTTGGAAAACAAAATAATATCTTCGATGAACCAAGGGATATACTCAAAAGTATAGAAGGTCTGGAACTACTTGAGTTTTCCAGAGCCAGAGAAACATCCCTCTGTTGTGAAGGCGGCGGCGGAAGGATGTTTTACGAAGCCGAGACGGCCTATCAGCGGAATAGTGAGATAAGAGTCCTGGAGGCGGTAGAAAAAGGAGCAGAAATAATGGCGACAAGTTGTCCTTTCTGTGTAATGACACTTGAAGACCCTGCAACTGAAAAAGGATTGGCAGTGAAAGATATATCCGAGATATTAATGGAGGTTTTATAAAATGAATCTACTGGTTTTTACAAAAAGGGTACCTGCAACGCAGGAAGAAGAACTGCGTATTGTTGACGAGGGTAGGGGGGTTGACCTTTCCAAGGTTCCCTTCAAGGTGAATGACTGGGATAATTACGCAATTGAAGAAGCTGTGAGGATTGTTGAAAAAACCGGTGGAACTGTAACAGCAATCTCAATAGGCAATGCCGAATCAGACGAGGTCTTGCGAAGGGCCATTGCTATGGGGGCAAAGGACGGTTTTCTCATTGAGACAGATCAGGTACTTCATGATCCGGGCGCAAGGGCATCATTGATTCTCAACTTTTTGAAAAAGGAAGGTATAACCTATGACGCTATTTTTACTGGTGTCCAGTCAGAGGATGATCAGTTTGCCTCTTTAGGCGGTATTCTGGCAGCCAGACTGGGTATCCCCTATGCGTCCATGGTAATAGCAATAGATGCTTTTGAAACTGACCATGTGACAGCCCGCAGAGAACTTGAAGGGGGCCTTCAGGAACGGATAAAGGTTATGTTGCCATGTGTCCTTTCCATACAGAGCGGTATTAACGAGCCTCGATATGTTTCTATTATGGGCATAAGGAAAGCATCCAAGGTAGAACGTAAAATCTTTAAAGGAAATGATTATGAAGATAATGTAATACCCGGCATAGAGGTTGTAAAATGGGTCTATCCGGATAAAAAAGGTGGAGCAACCATGCTTGATGGGGAGTTGGATGGCATATGCAAAGGGCTCCTCGGCATACTGAAAGAAAAGGGGGTGTACCAATGAGCTATACGCTGGTTGTTGCTGAAGTAAGACGCGGGGTCTTTGAGGAAAGAAACCTGGACTCCATAGGCATTGCAGCCCTCATGCAAAAAAGCATCGTTCTTCTCATGCCGGACGGTGCTTATGAAATGAATGGAAATCTTGTTGATACAATTATCAGGACGACAGTGCAGGAGGAGGTATTTCTCAACCCTTTGAATTTCATAACAATTTTAGAAAAGACAATGAATTCAAGAGGCCAGCCGGATCTGATAGTCTTTACCCACTCATCGTCAGGCACTGAGCTTGCGTCCTATACGGCAGGGCATTTCAATATGCCTCTTATTACGGATGTAAGCGGCTTTGATAAAGAAAAAAACGTTTTCTATAAAAGCTACTATTCCGATAAGATCTTCGGTGAATTCCGTCAGACAGGAAGCGGCCCCTGTATTGTCACTGTGCGAAGCGGCAGCTTCAAAGAACATATTATTGAAAAAGGTCCTGCTCAGACAACTGCCTTGGAAGATATTGCGCTTGCAGAGGGGAGAACCTTTATTGAGTATGTTGAAGAAGAAACAGGGGCGATAGATATCACCAAAGCCGAGTTTCTCCTCTCCGTGGGAAGAGGAATTGGAAATAAGGACGAAATAGCCGATTATCAGGAACTTGCCGGACTGCTCAAGGCAACTTTATCCGGTTCCAGACCGGTCATTGATAAAATGTGGCTTCCCAAGGCACAACAGGTAGGTACTTCCGGTAAAACGGTTAAGCCCAAAGTTTATCTTGCCATGGGTATAAGCGGTGCATTCCAGCACATAGCCGGCATGAAAGATTCTGATTGTATTATAGCAGTAAATAAAGATCCGGAAGCGCCTATCTTCCAGTATGCCCATTATGGCGTAATCGGTGACGCAAACAAGCTCCGGGATAAATTGAAAGATATTGCAAAGGGATGATTCAAATTTGCGGATTTTAAAAATCGGATTGCGGAATGAATGATACATGCCCTCAGGAGAAACAGGTACTTGTTGTAGGCGGCGGCATCGGCGGCATAACTGCCGCTCTTGAGCTTGCGGCCTGCGGTGTTCATGTGACCATGCTTGAGGAAGGCCCGTCCATAGGGGGACGGATGATTCAACTTGACAAAACATTCCCTACGCTTGATTGTTCCACATGCACCCTTTCACCTAAAATGGTAGAGGTAGCACTCAACCGCAACATAGAGCTGCTTTCATGGGCGAAACCAATGGCAGCAAGAAAAGTGGCGCAGGGTTTTCAGGTGTCGATTCTGAAAAAATCGCGATATGTCGATATCCAGAAATGCAATGCCTGTGGCTCATGTTCTCCTGGATGTCCTGTGGTGATGAAGAGTGAATTCAACATTGGCACAGGTCCGAGAAAAGCAATTTACATTCCTTTTCCTCAGGCTATTCCCAACAAGGCCAGTATCGACAAGCGTGAAGACCGTCCATGTAAAGCCGCCTGTGTTGATGCGTGTCCGATTCATACCAATGTTCTTGGATACCTCAAACATATAAGCGAGGGAAGGTTTGCAGATGCCTACATGCTCATCAGGCAGACAAATCCTTTTCCGTCAGTGTGCGGAAGGGTCTGCTATGCTCCTTGCGAAGGGGTTTGTAATAGAGGGCAGCTTGATTCTTCTCTGGCAATTCGCGACCTGAAACGATTTGCCGTTGACCGGTTTGATCTGGATTCACTTGAGATACCCCAGATAACAAAGACAGAGAAAAATGTGGCAGTTATCGGAGCAGGACCGGCAGGGCTTGCCTGCGCGCACAATCTTGCCCTGGAAGGCCATGAAGTAACGGTTTTTGAAGCGCTTCCCGATCCGGGCGGTATGCTGCGGTACGCAATACCTGAATACCGGCTTCCGAAAGAGGAGTTAAGAAAAGAAATCGGTTATATTGAAAAACTTGGCGTTGACATTAAATGCGGCATTGAGATAGGCAAGGATATGACTATTGATGCTATAAAGAATGATTTTGACGCTGTTTTCATAGGAACAGGCGCACCGAAAGGATTGCAGTTGGGTGTCGACGGGGAAGACACCCCCGGCATCGTTGATGGTATTCAGTTTCTCCGTGCTGTTAATAGCGGCGAAGCCCCGGCAACAGGGAAAAACGTTGCTGTCATCGGTGGCGGTAACACCGCTGTCGACTGTGCGAGAACAGCAAGGCGGCTTGGCAGTGATAATGTGAAGCTTATTTACCGGAGGACCCGCGATGAGATGCCTGCGGCAAGTGAAGAAATAGATGCCCTCCTTCACGAGGGAATAGAAATACAGTTTCTCACCACGCCGATACATTTTTATGACGAAAATGGGAAAGTCTCAAAAATGGAATGTATACGGATGGAGCTTGGTGAACCGGATGCAAGCGGTCGAAAGCGTCCGGTCCCTGTTGAAAAATCAGAGTTTTCTCTACCTGTCGATACGGTTATAACAGCACTTGGTCAGGCAACCCAAACCTCTTTTGTTGAAGTGATCGGGGTGACGTTGGCGAAAAACGGCACAATTGAAGTAGACCCCGTAACAGGATTGACCAATGTTGAGGGCGTCTTTGCCGGAGGTGATGTTTCCACTGGACCTGCATATGTGGTCGATGCCATTGCAGCCGGGCAGAAAGCAGCCAGGTCCATAAACCTTTATTTAAAAGGTGAACCGCTAACTTCAGCAAATGAAGAAAAAAAACCTGAGTTGCTTACAGAGGCTGAAGTGGCACAATTAGCAGCAAAAACTCCGAAAGAAGAACGCATACATATGCCGGAAACTGCCGTTAATGAAAGGGTAGCCAATTTTAACGAAGTAACCATCGGCTATAGTCCTGAAGATGCTATAGCAGAGGCGTCACGTTGTCTTGCCGGTCGCATAGAAGGATGCATCCTGTGCGGAGAGTGTGAGAGAAGGTGTGAAGTAAGGGCTATAGATCATGCCATGCAGGACGAGATTATAGAGAGAGTGTATGACAGCATAGTCCTCGCTCCGGGTTTTGACCTCTATGACCCGACGGAAAAAAAGGAATACGGCTATGGCACTCTCGAAGGGGTGATGACCGGTATTGAGTTTGAAAGAATCTGTTCTGTTACCGGCCCATCGGGTGGTGATATCCTTTTAAAAGGGAAGGAGCCAAAAAGGTTTTATTTTATACAGTGTGTCGGCTCCAGAGACCGACAAAACGGCGCAAGGTTCTGTTCGCGGGTATGCTGTATGTATACGGCAAAACATGCCAGTATCGTCAAGGACAGGATTAAAGGCGCAGAAATATATGTATCCTATATTGATGTCAGGGCCTATGGAAAGAGCTATGAGGAATTTTACAAAAGCACACAGGAAAGCGGGGCCTTATATATACGAGGTATTCCCGGAGAAGTAATACAGGGCAAAAATGGTCTCCTTGTGAAGGTGGAGGACATGTTAAGCAATGAAATGCTTGAGGTAGAAGTGGATCTTGTTGTTCTTGCAACAGGGGTAAGACCACGGAAGCAGACAGAGGAACTATGCAGAATCATGTCTATAGAGAGGGACGAATACGGCTTTATCAGTGCGGACTCAATCCATCCGTCACGGACGAATATAGATGGTATTTTTGTCTGCGGCATGGCCTCGGGGCCGAAGGATGTACCTGATACTGTCGCATCCGGCGGAGAAGCTGCCGCAAGATGTCTGGAGTATATAAAACAGTGAATAGTGGAAAGAAAATCAAAGAAAAAAGTTTTTATTGGTCCGATAAGTCGTATAGGACATATAAGACCTATAAAATTCAGGGGCTTTTAGCATGAAGACCGGTATATTTATCTGCCATTGCGGTCACAATATCAAACACACCATTGATGTGAAGAAGCTGAGCCAGTACTTCAAAAAATATCCCGGTGTAACCGTTGCAGAAGACTATCCCTTTGTCTGCTCTGAGCCCGGTCAGGACATGATCAGTGAAAATATTAAAAAACAAGGACTTGATCGCGTGCTCATCGCATCATGTACTCCTTCGCTCCATGGAGAATTATTTAAAGACCTTTTGAAAAAATCGGACCTCAACCCCTTCCTTTTGAGAAGGGTCAGCATCAGAGAACATTGTTCCTGGGTTGGCGATGACCTGGACATCAACACAGAAAAAGCAAGAAGATTGATCCTGGCGGGACTTTATTCGGCAGCACACTACGTGCCCCTTGAAGAAAAGATAGTAGAGGTCACAAAGTCGGCCCTTATCGTAGGAGGGGGAGTTTCGGGTTTAAGTGCAGCAGCTTTTCTTTCAAAAATGGGTATGCAGGTCTACCTTGTTGAAAAAGAGGCCGAACTTGGCGGTCATGTGCGAGCTCTGAAGGATATCTGGCCTGCAAGAAGGGACGGCAAGGACATTATCGATGAAATGGTAAAGGAGTTGATCGGGAGAAGCAATGTTGAAATATTCACTTCAACAACAATCAGTGCCTTTGAGGGTTTTTTCGGCAACTACGAGGTAACCCTCAACACTCCGGAAGGTGAGAAAAAACTGACTGCCGGTGGAGTAATTGTGGCCGTCGGATTTTCACCCTTTGATCCCATCATAAAACCTGAACTGAATTACGGGAAAGATGAAAGAATTATCACAACTCTTGAGTTCGAAGAAATGGTCGATACCTTGCAGCTTCCGGAAAATCCGAGAATAGCCATACTCCATTGCGTTGGTTCCAGGGACGAACAGATCGGAAAACCCTATTGTTCGAGGGTGTGCTGTGTCAATGCACTTCGTGTCGGTGACGCAATAAAAGAGAGATATAAGGATTCTTATGTAGAATCCATGTACATGGATGTAAGGGCTCATCCGAGAGGCGGAGAAGAATTCTTTGAAGATACACAGGAGAAGGGCGTTCTCTTCACGCGAGGAAATATCGCAGAAATTATACCCGGTCCCAAAGGATTGCTCGTGAGAGGTGAGGATACGCTTTTTGGTGAACTTTTTGAGAGGGAGTTTGATCTCGTTGTTCTTTCAATAGGTATGTCTCCCCCTGTTGACAACAAGCTGATTGCCACGCTCTTCAAGATAACTCTTGATAAAGATAAATTCTTTCTTGAAGCCCATATCAAATTGAGACCCTTTGATACGGCGGTAAAGGGCATCTTCATCGCAGGGTCGTGTTCAGGTCCCAAGGATGTTGAGGAATCAATCAACCATGGAAGGGCCTCCGCAGTGAAGCTCTACGGATTCCTCAATCTCGGATATGCCTTTGTAGACCCCTTCATATCAATTGTTGATCCCAAAAGATGCAGCGGATGCAGGATGTGCGAACAGGCTTGCGTTGCAAAGGCAATAAAATATGATGAAGCAAAGAGGATTGTTCATGTGGAGGAAGCCGCCTGCATGGGATGCGGCCTCTGCAACAGCACATGCCCCTCATCGGCAATAACTTTAAAAGGCTATGCGGATATGATAATTGATGATGAAATAAGCGCCCTCACGGAGGCGATATAAAAGCAGTGAATAGTGAATAGTATGAAAACAGTTTATATTAGCAGGGACGTTTTGGTTGAATGGTATTAGACTATTCACTAACGACTATTCACTACAGGAGGTACGATGGTTGAAGTAACAAACACCAAGAATCCGGAGATCATTGGATTTGCATGTTCTTTTTGTACATTCAAGGCATCAGAGATGGCAGGAAGCCTGAGGATGAAATACCCCGACGGAGTGAAACTTATACAGGTGCCCTGTTCAAGCAGAGTCGATCCGGCATTCGTGATTAAGGCAATATTTGAGGGGGCAGATGGTGTCTTTGTTGCCGGATGTCATCCGGGTGATTGTCATTTTATTAAAGGGAATTATTTTACCAGGAGAAAGATAGCTGCCCTGAAAGAGATGTTTGATGCATTTTCCATGAAGGATAAACTGCGCCTTTTCTGGGTAAGCGCTGCTGAGGCAAGACGTTTTGTTGAAAAAGTTACAGGCATGCATAACGAGATAAAGGAAAAGAAAAATGCAGGGTAAGCAGATTGAAAACGGCAATATCGAAAACGCTCTTAATCAGTTTTTGAAAGATGAACAGCATCTGGTCCTGGGATTTGAAAAAGGGAAAGATGGTGTAAATCACAGGATATTCAAAAACCGTGTGGATAATTTTACACTTTTGAATCCAATGTTCGGAATAAACGGGGCCTTATACTTTCGCCGTTTATTCTCTAAAGGAACCGGGATTATTCTCATGCTAAGGCCCTGTGAAATCAGGGCATACAATGAATTGGTCAAACTGAACCAGATTGAAAGAGAAGACATTATTGCTGTGTCTATCGATTGCCCGGGTGCCTTGTCATTAAAGGAAGAGACCTACGATATGCCCGCGGAAGTATCAAAGATAGCAGAATATGTACAAAGTTCCGGCAAGATGCGATGGGCCTGCGAAGTATGCCGGGAGAAGAGGGGAGTTGTAGGAGATGCAGGCATCAGGATAGACAAAAAAGGTATTTTCTGGGCATTTTCTTACACAAAAAAAGGAAAGACCCTCCTGTCGCTTATAGAAGGCGACATAAAAGAAGCACCAACAGAAATGCTCATTAGCGAAAACCGGGAAGCCGCCAGTTTTGTCACCGATATGGAAGAATTCTCCAAAGACTTCTCAAAGTGCATCATGTGCAAGAATTGCAGGGATATGTGTCCGGTCTGTTACTGTATTGATTGTGTGTTTAACGGTGATGAGTACCTGCCCAAGGGCGACGCGCTCATAAACAAAATTTTCCGCACCGGCTCGTCAGTGATGCCCCAGGGTAAAGAACTTTTTCATATAATCAGGATGTTTCATGTTTCACAAAGCTGTGTGGGCTGCGGCGCCTGTGAAGAGGCATGTCCTCAGGGGATTCCTTTAACTAAATATTTCAAGGGCATATCCGAAAGACTCCAGGGTATGTTTTCTTATATGTCAGGCAGGAGTCTTGATGAGGAAATACCTTACCTTACATTTCTTGAAGACGAGTTGAAAGATGCAGAAGACTGAGCACATCATAGAGCTGGCAGGATATGAAAAAGAAGACCTGACAGTTTGTCTGGGATGCAAAATCTGCGCATCGGTTTGCACTGTCAATGATCTTTCCATCAGCACGAGTCCTCAGGAGCTTCTCCAGACGCTCTTTCTCGGAAAGGATATCGCTGCCGACAACCCGCTGGTGAGATATTGTACGGGCTGTTACCGGTGTACTCATGCCTGCCCCTGGGATATACGGGTACCTGAAATTGTGAGGGCTCTCAGGGATGAGCTTGCTACAGGATCACCTTTTGAAAAAGCCTTTAAAGGTTCTGTGGCTATATGGGGAAGAGTCTATGAACCGTATGTGCTGCTTAAGGCAGTACCTTTTCTTATTAAAGAAGGATACTTAAAACATATGAACAGATGGATTGAATATATGGGCATCCATTTGCCCCACAAAGTTAAAGGCATAAACCGTTCAAGCGGCTCAAGCAGTTCAAACGGTTTAAACGAATCAAACGGTTCAAAGGGCCGGAAGGGCAGGGCGCTATGAATTATGGTTATTACCCGGGTTGCTCGCTCACAGGGTCGGCCCATAAGCTGGATAAAGGGGTAAGGAAGGTTCTTGAAAAACAGGGTCATGTTCTGAAAGAAATTCCTGATTGGAACTGTTGCGGTGCATTTGAATATGGCGACAGGAAAGAACTTACCAACTTTTCCAAAAGAAACCTGGAAAAGGCCAGGGGTCTTTTTCAGGAGATCGTTGCTCCATGTCCGGCGTGCTATAAAAATCTGAAAGAGGCAGACGAGAAAAAGGAATTTGATATCCAACATCCACTTGACCTCTGCGGAGAGGCCTTTCTTTCCTCAATGAAACAGGTACATGATCTGAAAGGCCTTGTATTTACACCATATTACGGCTGTATTCTCTTGCGGCCACGTGAAACTGCAATTAGTAATAAAACAGTGATGGAAGACACAATTTCCCGCTTTGGTGGAGAAGTTGCCGGCGAAAAAGTAAAGGATAAATGCTGCGGAGGTAATCAAATTTTCATTAACAAGTTTGCCACAGAAAAACTCTCCAGGCTTATACTTGAAAAATCAAAAGGAACAATGGTCGTGTTCTGTCCTCTCTGTCATATGGCCCTGAAAACATTTTCAGGGGACAGGAAGGTTATCTATTTCACCGACCTTCTGCTTTATATAATGGGAGAGAAGAACACGCTATGAACGTATTGATAGTAGGCGGCGGTATAAGCGGCATATCAGCGGCAAAGGTTATTTTGAAAGAAGGCCATCATGTTACCATACTCGAATGTGCCCCTGAGCCGGGCGGTCTTATGGCACGCATTGCAAACTGCAGGGTAGGGTTTAAGACATTTTTTGATGAGATAAGAGATAACAATAATATTGATGTAATAACGGCTACTAATATTAATACTGTTGATAAATTGCATGATAAATATATTGTAACAACTGATAATAATAAAATTATAAATGCAGATAAAGTAATTATAACCGCAGGTCTCACCCCCTATGATCCAATTGAATATAAAGGCAGAAGGGTGCTTACAAGCCTTGAATATGACGCACTTATAGATCAGCGTAATGGGGAACTTCCCGACGATTTTAACAAGATCGGCTTTGTACTCTGCGTAGGCTCCCGTTCAAAGGAATACCCCCTTTGTTCATCTGTATGCTGTTCTTACACGATACGCGAGATTAAATGGACCCTGCAGAGGGCAAAACCGGATATTAAAGTTTTTTACAATGACCTCCGTTTCTTCGGCCAGGAATTTTATATGGAAAAGATATACAGGGACGCAGGCGTTACATTTATAAGAGCAAATTCAAGATACTTCGAAGAGGATGAAGAGGGTGTTACAATCCGGTATTACACCGGTGATGATCTCAAAGAGGAGCGCTTTAATTACGTGGTCCTCGGCATCGGTCTACGTCCGAATCCACAGCTTGTAACCTTAAGCAAATTATTCGGCTTTTCCCTCAACGAGTATGGATTTGTAAAGGAAGAGACATCATTAACAACGGATGTGGAAGGGGTCTATGTGTCAGGAGGCGCCCTTGAGCCTATGAATATAAAAGATGCTATTCTTACAGGATTCGGCGCAGGCATACTTGCGCTCAGGGGTAAGGACTTCCCGTCGGAAATTGTACGGAATAAGGAAAAGATATATAAAGAATCGGAACCTGTTTTTGCCGACATTGACAATGAGTTTTCAACATGCCTCTTTTACCTTGGAACGGAAGATGCAGGCTCAGCAATGTTCTACGAGTATATTTCCGCTAAATTCTTGGATATGGCGAGGGATTTCAGAAAGGCAGGAAAAAATGTATATGTGCTTACAAAAAACATGGTTATGCCTTCGTATGGTGAGTTGATTTATGAAAAGGCAAGACGTGAAGGCGTTTTATTCATTCATCTTGAAGAAGGGGAAACGGTTGCCTTTGAAGAGGGCAGGGCAGGCATTTCAGGCCTCAAGAGAGAACTAACAATAGACGCCGACAAGATTATCTGTTTTGATGATTATAAAGACCTGTTTAAAAACCGTGAATTCCTCTCCCTGTACAGATCCGAGCCTCAGCTCAGGTGGTCGCCTACCAAGTGGGGAAGAAAGAAGTACCATGTGGGTTTTATCAGGCACCCTCGCGCGGAAAGGTGGGAGCCACGTGAGATACTTGGAGCCTTAGGCGAGATGCTCCTCGATGTGGAAGAAGAACGCGTACTGCCTGAAGTAAATGAAGAACGTTGCAGTGGCTGCGGCTCCTGTAAATCTGCATGTCCACAGAATGCAATAGAAATTAATATACAAAAAAAGCCTATATCAATATTCGGACCGCAAACATCCTCCGACATACCTATGGCACATATAAATGAAGACATCTGCACAGGTTGCGGATTATGCGCATCAACATGCCCATCGGATGTGATAAATATAACCCCATTAGGTGAATAAAAGGCAAGCTGCGCGGTTTTTGCCATAAGTACTATACTTTCAGTAATCCTCAAACTGATCTCATACTTCGACATAGCCTGTTGCAAACGGTTATCTTAAAAAATCACAAAATTATTTTTCTGGGTGACATACAGTTGTCACCCCTAACCTGTATACTATGATTGTAAGGGAAATTGTGGAGGGGTATATTCAGGCAAAACATCCTGACCTGTCCGCCAGGGCCGAGGGACAGGCGGGTAAGGGGTATGATGCGGCGGGGTAATGAAGGAACTGGTGGTCTACGAACGAAGACCGGAAGGCCTGATTGAAGAAATCCGTGTAACTGTTACACAGATTTCTAAAATCTCTGTAAACTCAATAAAGACGCTGTTTAACACAATTTTACTTTTAAAACTTTTTCCGGAAATTCAGGCGGCCTGTCCTCGAGTGCTTTAGTCGGGGGCAATTCAGACAGGAAAACTCCCTGTTTCTCAAGGATATCTCTTTGCCGCAAACCTCGAATGTCCTGACCTCATGCAAATATTTGCCGACATTGTAAAAACACCGGTAACAAATGCCACCCTTGAAAGAATGTTTACAGCATATAAAAAAGTTAAACCTGACCAGAATAATACAAAACCCGTTTCTGTGAAGAAACAGGTTAAAGGTATTGTATCTATGAAGACAACCTTTGAGAAGGGTCTTGGAACCTATAATAAGAGAAGATGTTGAAAAATTCCTTGAAGAGTTGCAGGTTTTCTGTGATTATATCCAACAACAAGCGCCTAAAATCCCATACGGCAGAAAAAGACCGCCACAGGTGCGAAAAACCCCTGCAAAAAATATTTGCTACAACAGTTGTAGCAAATGCCAATATTCTCGTAAAGCCAATATGGAAGCAGGTTTACACAAATCAACTTCGAAATGAAAATTTATAGGGGTCAAATTAAATCAGGTAAGCCCCCGACTCTGCCGGGGGATGAGTGACTAATCCATAACCCGTCTGTGAATAAATGACCAGTAGCGAAATTTCTTCGGCATGTGGCTGCCCACCATGCCTAAAATGAGTACCGCTGTCAGGATCGGTATCAGGAGGTCGGGTTGAAGAGGAATCAGGCCGAGAAGTCCTACATGCATGAGTACCATGACTCCGCGGCCCTGGTATAGCCAGTGGCGGTTGTGATAAATTTCCGAAGCAATGAGCCCGCATCCGGTGGCAATGGTAACAAAATGCCATGAAAAAAGCCGGTAAAGAGGAACCCCGCAAATCGCTCCGCCGAAAAGAACGCTTGTCCCTGCCACATGTGCTGTTCGCAGAACAATGTCCAATGTACGGGTCCATGCCGGACGCTTCTTTTTCTCAGGGATAATATTATTGTTGTTAATCATCCGCTATTATACACATTAATTGACCAATTTGGCAGTCCAACGTTCCTTAATGTGCATAATGTGCTTCAGAAAATATAAACTCCCGCGTTCTGCTGTAAGAAGGGTGAAGAATCAGGCTTTTTTGCAGTACGGGATGTTGCAGCCGGCTCTGGTGAGAATGCGGGTTGTGTTGTGAGCCGGAGTTGATATGCTGCCGTGGTCAAAGACGCCGGGGATTTCTCCTTTTCTAAGACTATCGTATTCGGGGTCCCATGGAAAAATCAGAAACCAGTCATTTGAAATAGAAAGAAGAAGTGAAAGGATAGGGGGTTTATCGCTGGTTTTTGAAAATGAGATTACTTCCTCTATGGTTCTGAATCTCGAAATATCTTCCAGGGTCTTCAATGTGGGAGGACTCAGTACAAGGTTGGTTGCCAGATTTTCTTCAAGTGCCTGTCCTGGCGCCATCCACGCCCCCTCAGTTGTTTCCGTTTCATCGGCGCTTGCTTTCTGACCTTCAGGATATCGAGCTACAAAAAAATGTGTATTGAAACGCATAGGCCGTGCTTCAGGGGTAATCCAATGGGCATAGTGATAAAGTTGGTCAAGGGCAAGAAAGAGCCCTTCTTTTTTTACAATCTCTTTCAGAGTAATCTTTCTGTTATTAAGAAGGTTCCTGTATTGATGGATGCGGATATTTGTCGTCTCGTCACAAATAGTGAAGGGTAGACCATTCATGTCATAGGCGAGGAGCAGCCCCGATTCTTCAAAAAGTTCCCTGATGCCCGCAACCATAAAAGGGAGAAGTTCTTTTTGCGATTTGTCAGATGGAATACCGTTGCAGAAGGACAGGATTTCAGGATCACTGTCGTGCTTGTCTACAACACCGCCTGGGTAAACAAAATTGCTGCCCATAAAAGCGCTCTTTTCGTGCCGTTTAAGAAGGAATACTTCCAACCCCTTCAGAGGCATTTCTTTCATAACTATGACCGTCGACGCATTTCTGGGAACAGCAACCATGATGATAATATACACCAAAAGGATTATTCCCTCAATAGGGTTTACAGGATATATCCGCTTGAAGTTGTATTTTTGGTGTCAGCCTATTCCGTCTCAATGATAGTCAATAATTCAGTACCTGTAGGGCCGGGGATGGCGGTTCCATGCGTCTATGAAGGTTCTGAGTCCCAGGTTTCTCATCCTCTGGTAGAATTTACTCTCAATACTTGTGTCTCCGCCTGTGGCTTGCTCAAACCTTGCCATCCTGTAGAGAATATAACGGTCCAGTTCCATGAACTGCTGCCGTATATCCTCGCTGCTTACGTCATTCAGGAAAGATGGAGGCCAGCCTATGCCGAGGGCGTAAGTATGAATCGTGCTACGCGCAATAACGCGCTTGGGGGGAAACCCTAAGAGGGTGCTGATTTTCCATATTCTACGGGCCAGCCTGAAGTTGGAAGCGTTGGCATAGATATCCCCGATTGCCAGATGATGGCGTTCGATCCCTCCTTTATCAAGATGTCCCTGGGGGATTCTGGTGAGGAGCCTGATCCTCTGTCTTATCTTATTGATTGTCGCTTCCTTTATCTTTATGGCAGGCGTGTTGTCTTTGTTGATGTGATAATAATAAGCGCAAAAATCAAATCCACGGGAAGAACCGGTCTGTTCTGTCGGGACAGAACGCAATTCGACAATTACAGCTTTGGTCTTGTTTATTTGCTGTCCCAGTTCCGTTTCCACAAAACGGATGGAATCCACACGGGCGTGTTCAGCGGAAGGGAGGTCTTTAAAGAAAAGGACCAGATCGTCGCCGAACCGGCAGAAAGGTATCTTCTGCTCTTTGATATATGCATCAAGGTAGTGAAGATAGATATTGGTAAAGAGAGGAGTAAGCCCGGTGCCCATTCCTATGCCTATTCCAGGCGTACCGAGAACTTCGTCAATCTTTGAAAAGTAGTCCCCCATGAGATGTTTCAACAAGTCTATGTCATCATGGCCCCATCGGGCCAGAACGGCCCGTTGCAATATCAAAGTGAGAAGTTTCTCCTGCGGGACCGTCTCATTAAAGGACTTTATATCCAACCGGAGGACAATCCGGTATCCCTTTTTGAGTTTTGCCATTACCTGACGCACCGTTTCTTTCGTGCCTCTGTTGGCAATATAGGCGCAACACTCACGGAGGAAATAGCTTTTCGGAAAGAGTTTGTTTAATAAATCAGCCAAAGCTTTCAATACCAGGGAATCGGGAAAAGTCGGCTTCAGCATCAACCGGTACGCGGACTTTTCAGCCGGTGTAAGATCGCGATACCTGCTTAGCAGCAGCATGGGTTTTGTCGGGCCCATCTTTTTGTCGATATCGGGTCTCTTAAGCAAAGCAACGGCGCGAAAGCGAGAGAAATGGAAGCCGCCCCGACTTATGAGGTTGCACAGCCTGTTTACCGCATTAAGGGCGGACTGCGCGAGAATTATCCGGTGCCGACCTGGTGCAGCAGTTTTTCCCACAAGTAATGGTGGCTCATCAATGAACCACTTCGGCAGGCGTGTTTTCTCAGGAACGGACTGATAGATGCGAAATCGTAGGGCAGCAGCTTCTTCATCCGTAAAAATATGGTCAAGAGGGTTGTGTATCAGGATATGAGATCCGGGCAGCATCACCGTAGATGCCGACATCCTTTTGATCACCCTGATATAGGTTTTTTTGTCCGATAATATTTCTTTCAACATATTATGAAAAACCGGCATGGGATTTCGAGGTTCAGGCTGTTTCGTTGGCCCTTAGGCCAGGGATTAAGATCAATTCCCGAAATTGCCCATGCCGAATGATTAAGTCAATAGGGACAATTTTCAATATTTCAAAAACTCTATGTAATAGTTTAAAAATGCTTCGCCTGATATGCCTATTAACACCATAGGTCATTATTTCTCCTGCAAAATGCACTGCGCCTCATGCGACCTTCCTTTCCGAAAGATTGGACTAAAGGTTTACTCTCTGGTCAGGTGTCTGTATTTGATGCGGTGGGGCTGGCTTGCAGCGGAACCGAGACGGGACTTCCTGTCTGCTTCGTACTCGGAATAATTTCCATCAAACCAGACCACTTTGCTGTCGCCTTCGAAAGCGAGTATATGGGTAGCAATACGGTCAAGGAACCACCGGTCGTGGCTGATGACCACAGCACAGCCTGCAAAATTCTCCAAGGCTTCTTCAAGAGCTCTCATGGTGTTTACGTCAAGGTCGTTGGTAGGCTCGTCAAGGAGAAGTACATTGGCTTCCTCCTTTAACATGCGTGCCATATGGACGCGGTTTCTTTCCCCTCCTGAGATCATGGAAACTTTTTTCTGTTGGTCAGCCCCGGAAAAATTAAAACGAGCCACATAAGCGCGCGAATTTACTTGCCGCTTACCGAGCTGGACAACATCATCTCCGCCGGAAATAACCTCCCAGATGCTCTTGCCTGGATCGAGTATATCCCGGCTCTGATCGACGTATGCCAGCTTTACGGTTGCTCCTATCTTGAAGGTACCTGAATCGGCTTTTTCCTGACCTGTTATCATACGGAAGAGGGTGGTTTTTCCTGCTCCGTTTGGTCCTATTACTCCTATAATACCGCCTGGAGGAAGGGAAAAAGTCATGTCTTCTATAAGAAGATTGTCGCCGAATGCTTTGCCTACCTTATCGGCATCAATGACGACATCGCCAAGCCTTGGTCCGGGTGGAATATATATTTCAAGTTCTTTTGAACTTTTTTCAATATCGCGGCTGAGGAGTTCCTCATATGAACTGATACGCGCTTTTGCTTTTGCGTGCCGTCCTTTGGGAGACATGTGTATCCATTCAAGCTCGCGCTGAAGTGTCTTTTGCCGCTCGCTCTCGGACTTTTCTTCAAGTTGCAGACGATTTTTCTTCTGCTCCAGCCAGGAGGAGTAGTTCCCTTTCCAGGGAATTCCCTGTCCTCTGTCGAGTTCAAGAATCCATCCGGCAACATTGTCGAGGAAATAACGATCATGAGTTACGGCTATGATAGTGCCCGGATAGCTTTGCAGGTGGTGCTCAAGCCAGGCTACGGTTTCAGCATCAAGATGGTTGGTCGGCTCATCGAGAAGAAGAATATCCGGCTTCTGCAGGAGGAGTCTGCATAATGCGACCCGGCGTTTTTCGCCTCCGGACAGGATATTGACCGGAGTTTCTCCGGCAGGACAACGCAGGGCATCCATTGCCATCTCAAGGCGTGAATCGAGGTTCCATGCATCCAGCGCTTCCAGCTTCTCCTGCACTTCGCCCTGTCGTTCAATGAGTTTATTCATCTCATCGTCCGACATGGGTTCAGCGAATTTCTCGTTAATAAGATCATATTCCTTAAGGGCATCAACTGTTTCATGCACTCCTTCTTCTACAATCTCCCGCACTGTCTTATTGTCATCCAGCTTCGGTTCCTGTTCAAGAAGTCCTACGGTGTGGCCGGGGGCAAGGATCGTCTCGCCATTATACTCTTTATCCAATCCTGCAAGAATATGGAGAAGGGAGCTTTTCCCTGATCCGTTCAGACCAAGAACACCAATCTTTGCTCCATAAAAATAGGAGAGATAGATGTCTTTTAAAATCGGTTTTTTGTCGTAATATTTGCTTACCCCGATCATGGAGTAAATTATTTTGTTCGGTTCGTTGGCCATATTTTTTTAAATCCTCTCATTAAATAAAACCTCCGGCAAAAGCCGGAGGTTACGAGTATTTTATAAACCCCAATTATTATATTCTCTATTAAGGGGTATCAAAAGGAATATTCAGGGTCAATCCTTTTCAACTAAATCGGCAAGACCCTTTGAAATCCTTTTTAAAGAATGGGTGAAATCTATATACAGATAAGATGCCTTGGGCATGCAGACTCCTGTTATGAGCCTGTTTTGATGAACAATATCAAATTCGATAACAAGCTCCATGAGTTTTTCTTTTGCCATTACAACATTGTGTCTCAGGTGCGGGTTTTTTGTAAGAAAATAGTCTTTTGAATCTCTGCACTGGCCGTAAGTAATATCAAGCAAAGTTTTTATTTCTTTTACTGCTTTGTCGCCGAAGAGGATATTGTTTTGAACTTTATCAAGCATTCTATTGATCAGGTTGTCTATTGCCAAAGCAACCGGCTGAAAAGAAAGAAGCAGAGCAACGTACTTTTTTTCAATCGGATCCTTTTCTTTTTCTGAAATTATCTTTTCCACAAAGGGCAAAACAGTGGTATGCATTTTCTGGAATTTTGAAGAACATTCTTTCAGCAGAGCCGTATTATTAGCAAAAAAACCTTTATAAATGTCTTGAAGGATGGGCATTAATGCCTCAAACGTTTTATAGAACCGTTGGGTTAATTCATTTTCATCCATTTTTCCTCCATAATTGAATTATATTTTATAATTTCTATATTTATTTATAGCATATGAACGTCAGGATGTCAGCATTGAATTGAGACATTCTGTAAGAAGGAGTGAAAGGTGGAGACTAAGTAAATATCCTTTCCCTCACTCATGCGCATTCGCTGAATCCGCATGAGTGACACACGGAACAGCCCCCTTCATGCTCAATCCTGCCGCCGCATTCGCGGCATGCACCCTTAAAAAGCGTTCTTTTCTCAATCTTTTCTTCGTGACTGGCGGAAGACAGATGATTCCGAATGGCTTTGGAAACAGCATCGGCGCAGGAAAGGATTTTGTTTGCGCCAAAACCGGAATGGGAATGGCAGGAGATATCCATAAGCTGCTTAATGACCTGTTCCGGGTCAACACCGCTCCTCCAGGCAAGAGAGACCATCCGGCCGATGGCTTCGCTTTGAGAAGCGGCGCAGCCGCCGGCTTTGCCCATAGTTGTAAAGAGCTCGAACAACCCGCCTTCATCGGTGTTTATAGTGACGTACAGAGGTCCGCATCCGGTCTGCATCCGGTATGTCCATCCTTTAAGGGACAGTGGGCGGTCACGAACGATTTTTGTACCTGTTCCATCCTGTTCCGGTGCCGCTTTCCCGGTGGACAGCACTTGATTTTCCCTTGATCCGTCACGATATATCGTGACGCCCTTGCAATCCAGTTTGTAGGCAAGTATGTATACTTCCCTGACCTGCTCCAATGTAGCGGTTTTTGGGAAATTTACTGTTTTGCTTACCGCATTATCCGTATTCTTCTGGAAGGCTGCCTGCATTCTTATATGATCTTCCGGGGTGATGTCATGTGCTGTAACGAATATGTTGCTTATATCAGAAGGGATCTCTTCAATGTCCTGAATCGTGCTATGTTCGGCAATCTTCTCCATAAGAATCTTTGAATAAATACCTCTTTTTCTGACCATGCTTTCAAACAATGGGTGGACTTCGACGAGGATGTTGTTATCCAGTACCTGCCGCACAAAGGAGACTGCAAAAATCGGTTCAATTCCTGATGAAGCGTTCGCAATAATAGAGATCGTTCCTGTAGGGGCAATGGTGGTAACAGTTGCGTTTCTAATCAGAGGTTTTTCATACTTAGAAAAGATTGAACCTTCGAAGTTAGGAAACGCCCCTCTCTCCTTAGCCAAATCCATGGAAGCATTGTGTCCTTCATCATTAATAAAGGCCATGACTTCTTCGCCTAACTTTATTGCGTCTTCCGAATTATAAGGAATGCTCAGAGCTATGAGCATGTCTGCCCATCCCATAACGCCAAGGCCGATCTTTCGATTGCCGTAAGTCATTTTGGCAATCTGCGGCAACGGATATTGATTAAGTTCAATGACATTGTCCAGAAAACGTACAGCCAGATGCACAATTTCTTTAAGTCGTTGCCAGTTGACCTGACCATCTTTTACTATTAGTCCAAGGTTGATTGATCCCAGATTACATGATTCATACGGGAGGAGGGGCTGTTCGCCGCAGGGGTTTGTCGATTCAATTTTGCCTATATGAGGAGTGGGATTGTCCCGGTTCAAACGATCAAGAAAAATAATGCCGGGTTCACCACTTTCCCAGGCGTGTTTGACAATAAGATCAAATACATCTCTTGCCTTCAAAGTCCCGACAATCTCATTTCCACGGGGATTAATCAGGGGATAAGATTCATCCTGTTCCAGCGCCTCCATGAATATATCGGTCAAACCTACTGAGATGTTGAAGTTATTCAGTTGGGTCTGATCGGATTTGCATTGGATGAATTCAAGAATATCCGGATGATCGACGCGCATTAGACCCATATTGGCTCCACGCCTTGTACCGCCCTGTTTGACCGTTTCTGTGGCAATATCAAAGACGCGCATAAAGGATATGGGTCCGCTTGAAATCCCGGCCGTTGATTGAACAACGTCATTCCTGGGGCGGAGGTTGGAAAAAGAGAAGCCCGTTCCTCCCCCTGACTTATGGATGAGGGCGGTTTGTTTTACTGCGTCAAATATTTCATCCATTGAGTCACCGACAGGCAGCACAAAACACGCGGATAGTTGACCTAATTCGCGGCCTGCGTTCATAAGAGTTGGAGAATTGGGCAGAAATTCAAGGTTTGCCATAATGGTATAGAACTGGTTTGCCAGAATCGAGGTGTCCGCATCATTATTGAATTTTTTATCAGCATGGGCAATTGTATCTGCAACGCGGCGAAACATGTCGGCAGCCGTTTCAATGACACGGCCATGATTGTCTTTTTTCAAATAGCGTCTTTCTAAAACCGTTATAGCATTTTTTGACAACCGAGGAACAATGGATTGATGAGTGTTCAATATGATACCCCCTCTTAATATGGCAACAACACATTTATATGAATAATAACACTATATATAGTATGATGAATCACTATAACCACTATATACGGGTTTCGTCAAGGAATATTTTCTGAAGTTTTTCTGACTCAAGCCTTACGTATTTTAACATCCACTACCTTGCACCCCTGTCCCTTCTCAAATACAATTACTGGGTTTATATCTAAATCAATAATTTCCGGGTGTTCTGTAATCATTGCTGAAATCCTGACAAGGATGTCTTTCAATGCGCCAATATCCGCAGGTGGTTTTCCCCGGAACCCTTTAAGCAGAACAGAACCTTTAATCTCCTCTATCATTTCTTCCGCAATCGCATCATTGACAGGCAAGACTCTAATTGAACGGTCCTTGAAGACCTCTGCAAATATGCCGCCTAAACCGAAGAGAAGAATATGGCCAAATTCTCTATCGTAACGAGCCCCTACAATTACTTCGATACCTGTGCCGGCCATTTTCTGGACAAAGCATTCCGTTGAATTAATCTCTCTGTATGCCTTTGTGAGAGCTTCATCGTCGGCAAGGTTAAGCTTTACCCCTCCTGCATCTGTCTTGTGAAGCATTTCAGGCGCTGCTGTTTTCAATACCACCGGATAGCCGATCAGTGCAGCGGCGTTGAGAGCTTCTTCCTCGCTGTTAACTATCGTGTAATCAGCAACTGGCAATGCAAAGGATTTGAGCATTGAAAAGGCTGATTCAGGATGCACGACCCGCCTTCCGGAATTCATAATCATTGTTTGTCCGTAGTTATTTAACGGCAGACTTTTGAGTTTTTGCCTGTTTATATTGTGTCTGTACAGCATTGCAAGAGCTTTCATGGCAGTATCAACATCGGCAAAAACAGGATAATCAGCAGCTTCTTTAATTGATAACCATTCATTACGATTAGTTATAATGCAAAGCACAACCGGTTTATCATACTTTAATGCCAAGTCATTATTATTACATATAAAGCTGCGTATTTTGCTGCCATCGCTTTCAGAACTGTAGGTGATAACAAAAACAACGCCGTCAATCCCTTCCTCTTTAAGAGTAGTTTCCATGATTGCCGTATATTCATCGAGGTCATAAATATCGCCCACATCAAGAGGGTTCGTTGCTCTGATAATGTTCAACTTCTTTTTGGCAACTGTCTTAAAAAAATGTTCGGAAAGATCAGCAAGCTCAAAACCGTAGCGAAATGCTGCGTCGGCAGACAGAACTCCATGGCCTCCTGATCTTGAGATGACGGCAAGTCTTTTTCCTTTCAATGCCGGCAACCTGAAAATTTTAAAGCAGTCAATCATATCCTGAAAGTTCTGAACCCGATGGATTCCCGCCTGTTTCAGCGCAGCGTCTGCTACTTCATCATTGCCGGCCAGAGCAGTTGTGTGGAATTGTGCAATCTCATTTCCTGCAGGACTCCTGTTGGCTTTAATCAGTACAATCGGTTTGTTTGTTCGGGCGGCAATATCCATAAAATGTCTTCCATCGACAAAATTCTCAAGATAAAGGCCGATTATTTCTGTACCAGGATCGGCAGCAAGATACTCCAGGACTTTGTTTTCATTTACCATCAACTTGTTGCCTATGCTGATGAGTTTGTTCAATCCGATATTTTCACAGGAACAATACATACATGTGTCGTAAAAGATACCGCCGCTCTGAGATATGAGGGAAACAGTACCTTGCCGCATATATTCAGGATCAATGATAAAAAAAGGCAGCACTATCCCTTTCTCCAGGTTTACAACACCGAAACAGTTGGGGCCAACAATATTAATGTTGTATTCTGCGGCAATTTCTTTTATTTCTTCTTCGAGAGTGTTCCTTTCATCTGCAAATTCTGAAAAGCCTCCGGATTCTATAATAATAGAATTTATGCCTTTTTCTCCGCACTGTTTCACTGCAGCAGGTACAAAACGCGCCGGAACGAGAATTACTGCAAGATCAGGTATTTCAGCAATTTCCTTGAGCCCTTTAAATATATTTTTCCCGGCCATCATACCTTCTTTTGACCCGATGGGATATATATTCCCCCTATAACCAAAGCGAACAAGGTTCTCGATAATGATCCGGCCCAGATTTTTAGGATCAGCGGATACGCCGAAAACTGCTATACTGTCAGGATAGAAAAAGTTTCTCATTATTATTTCCTTAAATATATTTTTGACAGGTAATAGTATACATGCACAGGCAGGATGAATTCCACTTCAAAGTAATGACGGGGGAGACAAGGACACCCATTGAATTGTCAAATTTTTTCCTGATATAATGTATATAAAGAAATTGAACGAAATAATAAAAAACAGAGCTAAATGTTGAAGCTAAACTTTGATGACAATTATGAAAGCAATTAAACCGGTACCTTATAAACATAAGCCGCAAGGTTTGACCATTCTTCATGAAGATCAGGATATTATTGTCATTAATAAGAGTTCAGGCTTACTGACGGTAAAAGCAAATTATGAAAAACAGAAAACTGCTCATCAGATTTTGACTGACTACATACGCAGGGGCAACGCCAGATCAACCAGACAGCTTTTCGTGGTACACCGGTTGGATCGTGATACTTCCGGTGTCCTTGTATTTGCCAAAAGCTTTAAAGCCATGGAAAATCTTAAACAACAATGGGGAAGTGTTATAAAAAAATATCTGGCAGTGGTTCATGGGATTTTGACGGAAAAAAGCGGTATAATCACTTCATATCTGGCTGAAAACGATGACTATGAAGTTTCTTCAGTTAGGGACCCTGAAAAAGGGAAGTTGGCTATAACAAGATTTCAGGTGATAAAAGAAACAACAAGATTCAGTTTGCTTGAAATAGATTTATTAACAGGCAAAAAGAATCAGATTCGCGTCCATCTTTTCGAAAAAGGTCATCCAATTGTCAATGATGATAAATATGGTAATAAGGGTAAGATTGAGGGGCCTTTAGCACTCCATTCGCAGTATTTAACCTTTAACCATCCACACAGTGGCAAAAGGCTCACCTTTGAAGCTAAAGTTCCCGAATATTTCAACACTTTCTTTGATAAGACGTAAGGGCAGGGGAAGGATATCCCGGCAGAAAATCATGCCTACAGACAGGAGTTGAACGATTTTATCTTCATGGTTTTTTTGCGTTACCTGCTTTGTTTCTATTACAGTCTCACCGACCGGCGGACTTGTCATCCCTTTGTCAGCAACCAGGTTCGCCGTGATGACCGCAGCAATTGCTGAGTGTCAGTATTTTTATCATATTGTTCCTGAAGAGGAGCCAAATCTTTTTTGAAAGAGGCATATCGACATGGAAGTTGGTCAGAAACTTGTTTATACTGGGCTTCTGATGCTCGTGACTGTGGTTATGCATGACCTTTCTCCTTTCAGCCTATGAGAGGCAGGATTTTATCAATTTAATAACCGCCTCCTTGCAGGTTATGTAACGGACAAGTGCATCCATTACAGCAAAACTTTTAATCATCTTATATGAAAACAAGCCTGATTGTCTATATGGTTTGCCATAATCATCCAAAATAATTGACTATTCCTGTAGAATGACTTGTGTAATATGCTTATAGAATGGAAATTTTTATAATTGCCGCCGCCTTTTTTGCGGAGGCGACGTTGCGGCTTTAGCATTAGAAGCTGCGCTTCGTACCGGCTTGGCGGAGCCTGTCTTGTGCTTTGCTTCCGCGTCTGTACGCATACCATTATTTACTGGCTTCGGCTGCATCCTGGACCGTTGCGGCGGCCGAAGCGGCCGTGCGAATTCGGTATTACGGTTCGGTGCCGGTTTTGTATAATCAAAACCCTTCAGTAGACGTCGCTCGATCTTTCCGCCCAGTACCCGTTCGATGCTCTTGACTTGTGTTTCGTCCTCCTGGCTGACAAATGTGAAAGCATCTCCGGTCTTCGCTGCGCGCCCGGTTCTTCCTATGCGGTGGGTATACGCATCTGTTGTATCCGGCATATCATAATTGATGACATGTGATATACTTAACACGTCTATGCCGCGTGCAGCAATATCCGTTGCTACCAGTATCTGGTACGAACCGTTACGGAAGCCGTCGAGAGCATCCTGACGTTTGTTTTGCGACAAGTTCCCCTGGAGTGAGGCGGCGCTGTATCCTGCCTTCTGCAATTCCTGGCCGATGCGTTTTGCCCGATGTTTGGTACGTGTAAAAATCAGGATTGATTCAGTATTAGTCTGCTTGAGAAGTTCTATAAGGAGACCAGTTTTCAGATGCTGCGCAACGGGATAAAGTGCATGGGATACCGTGCCGGCTGGAACAGTATGGCCTATCTTTACCGTAACCGGATCATGGAGCACTTCATCCGTCAATTTCCGGATGCTGTCGGCCATGGTGGCAGAGAACATCAGCGTCTGCCGCTTTCTGGGCAATTGTTTGATAATGCGTCTGATGTCCGGGAGGAAGCCCATATCGAACATCCGGTCTGCCTCGTCAAGCACCAGGACTTCCAGGTTTGCAAGGTTGATCGTTCCCTGGTTAAGGTGATCGAGCAGCCGGCCGGGACAGGCAACGACAATATCTACACCGGCACGCAGTTTCTGTACCTGTGGATTTACACTGACGCCGCCGTAAATCGTACAGCTTGTCAGGTGCGTGTTCCTTCCAAGTTTTCCAATCGATACATGGATCTGTTCTGCCAATTCGCGTGTGGGAGCAATGATTAGGGATCGCACCTTGCCGCACGTGCCAGGGAGCAGATGCTGTAGAATCGGCAGTACGAATGCCGCTGTTTTACCTGTTCCGGTTTGCGCAAGGCCCATTACATCTTTACCTGAGAGGACGGGCGGGATTGCTTGTACCTGAATAGGAGTCGGAATTTGATAACCAAGCGCCTTAACGCCGGCTGCTATCTGAGGATGAAGCTTAAATGAACTGAAACTCATGACACCTTCTTTATTAATTGGATTAGCAGCTAAAGCAAAATATGACCGAATTTTATCTCTTCAGAGATGTTCCGGAGAAAATATTAAATGAGTTTCTTACACGGTCTTTGATTGTTATTTTGTTGCTTGATAAACACTATAAGCTTATTATGCGGCGCTGTCAATTGATTCACGGACCTTAATGCATCGATACCGGAAATTTTAGAATACCCTTGGAGTCATACTGACTTCAGATAACAGCAGGAAAGAAAGTGTTTGCAAAAGGGCTGAAAAAGTTGGAAAATAAATATTCGTTTCAGGTCAGAAAGGTGCATAACGCGCAGTGCATTTGACAGGGGAGAAGTAATGACCTATCGGCATATCAGACAAATCATTCCCATCAGTTTGTACAGAAAGAGAGGAAAGTCATGATAAAAAAGGCATTAATTCGTATATTGTTATTTGGTCTTGTCTTGCTTCAGGCAATACCATTAGGGGCTTTTGCCCAGGATAAGGCGTCACCGGCATCTGCTCAATTCAAACAGGAAGAGCTGGACCAGATGCTTGCACCGATAGCGCTTTATCCTGATTCACTGCTTGTGCAGATACTAATGGCATCTACATATCCGCTTGAGATTGTTGAAGCAGCCCGCTGGGCAAAGTCAAATCAGAACCTTAAGGGGGATCAATTAACGGCAGCCCTTGAGAAACAGAATTGGGATCCCAGCGTTAAATCGCTGATAAACTTTCAATCAGTTCTTACAATGATGAACGACAAACTTGAATGGACTCAGAAACTGGGAGACGCCTTTTTATCACAGCAAAAGGATGTGATGGATACCGTACAGAAGCTGAGGGCAAAGGCAAAAGCGCAGGGTACTTTAAAAAGCACGGATCAGCAGAAGGTTACAGCACTGGCGCAGACAATTATTATTGAACCTGCTAATCCGCAAGTGATATATGTCCCGGCCTATAACCCTGCCGTGGTATATGGTTCCTGGTGGTATCCTGCTTATCCGCCCTATCCATATTATCCGCCGGGTGCGGTTGTGGGCGCTAGTGTTGTGTCTTTTGGAATGGGTGTCGCTGTTGGTGCAGCATGGGGTTATGCCTGGGGAGGCTGTAACTGGAACCATGGGACTGTAAATGTTAATGTTAACCAGAACAACTCTATCAATAATAATATTAATCGCAATAATTACGTAAATAAAGTAGGCGGAAATGGCCAGGGCGAATGGCGCCATGACCCGGACCATCGTAAAGGTGTTGCCTATAGAGATGGCAATACGCAACAGAAATACGGTCAACGTGACCGGGGCAGAGCAGATGCAAGAAGTGACTACAGGGGATATTCTCCGGACAATAAGGGTAGAGCATCTCAGCCTGCTGAACGCCCTGTCATGCAGGATCGTAAAGGCACTTCAGAACAGATGCGGCAGATGGACAGCCAGCAAAAATCTGCCGGAGTTTTTGATGATATAAACCGTGGCGGCAGAGAGGTAAAAGCATATAGTGATCGTGGCCATGCAAGTGATCAGGGTATGGGTTCTGTAAGGACTGGAGGAGCAGCTCATAGCGCCGGCCGTCATCGATAAAAAGAGGAGGAAAGGGATTATGATTCAAAGAGCCTTAAGAATAAATACTAATTTTGCAAAACGCTTTGTTTTTACAATCACATTTGCCGTCATCATGACAACGTTAATCTTTAGTTCCCCTGTTTCTGCCAAAATGCCAAAGCAAAGGACATTCGGTTCTCCGGATGAAGCAGTCAAGGCTGTAGTTGTTGCTATTAAAGCGCGTGATGTCAGAGAGTTGAAGGTAATTTTCGGCCCTGACAGCAAAGGTCTTTTTATATCAGGCGACGAGGTGGCCGATAAGGTCGGGAACGAAAATTTTATCAGAGCGTATGAGGAAAAAAACAGGATAGAGATATTCAACGGCGATAAAGCAATACTCTATGTGGGCAATAATGACTGGCCCATGCCAATTCCGGTTGTAAAAAAAGGCAATGGCTGGAGTTTTGATACAAAGGCAGGTAAAAAAGAGGTACTCCAACGCAGGATCGGCAAGAATGAATTAAATACCATTCAGACTTGTAAAGCCTACGTAGATGCACAACTGGAATATGCGACAAGGGATTTGGACGGTGATGGATTATCTAAATACGCGCAGAAATTTCTGAGCGCCCCTGGAAAAAAGGACGGTTTATACTGGGAGACAAAAGAAGATGAAGAGAAAAGCCCGCTGGGGATCTTATTTGCCGGAGCTGCAAAAGAAGGATATTTTCCAAAAGAAGGCAAGAATAAGCCGGTTCCTTTTCATGGGTATTATTACAAAATATTGAAAGAACAGGGAGAAGATGCTCCGGGAGGAGCATGCAGTTATGTGTTCAACGGCAGGATGACCGGTGGGTTTGCGCTGGTGGCATATCCGGCACAATACGGTAATTCCGGGGTCATGACCTTCATTGTAAATAAAGAAGGCGTGGTTTACCAGAAAGACTTTGGCGGGAGTACGGCAATGATTGTAAAAAATATGAGGGCGTATAACCCGGATAAAACATGGAAGAAGGCAGAATAATTCAGGGTTATAGATATTTGTTATAATCCGGGGAATTCAGGACGGATATAAACAGAGCAGAGAACTGACGTCTATCCGAAAGTGAAACAATGGGAATTCAAATATTTGGCACCCTTAAGTGCCAGGAAACACGCAAAGCACAGAGATATTTCAAAGACAGGGGCATTCCCTTTCAGTTCATAAATCTTGCAGAAAAGGGTCTTAGTAAAGGTGAATTGAGCAGCGTTAAGACCAATGTAGGGGTTGAAAATCTCATCGATAAAGACAGCAAAGAGTATAACAGGCTTAACCTGAAATACCTCACCTACAATGTGGAGGAGGAACTCCTCACTCACCCACTTTTGTGCCGTACCCCTATTGTTAGAGACGGCCGCAAAGCTACAGTGGGCTATGTGCCTGAGGTCTGGAAAGAGTGGATATAAGACAGCAATTCTTTAAATGGGCGACAACAACAACTTCACCGCTATCTCACAGTCTGCAATACAATGAATGATTGTTATTGCATAGTTTAGCCCCGCTTTATGCGGGGCATAGCAAATGGTCAAGGTGTTTCTTCCTATTGCATTCATTGCCTTCTTTGTGCCTTATATTCCTTAAGGCTCGTAGTAGATGGGCTTAGTCAGTTTTTTTACAGAAAACTTATTTAAAATATGATGGCCATCATAATCAAGGACGCGTAGATCGTCGGTTTGCTTAAGGTCTGACATTATATTGGTATAGTGTGTTCCATACTTTTCTTTTATTTCATCCTCCGGGATTTCAAATGCGATGAATTTTTTAATTCCCTTTGTAGTCAATTTCTCAACAAACTGTGGATTGGTAAGAGAATCGTATGATGTGAGGAGTAAAATCGGCCCTGTGCCTGAAAAAATAATAGCTGCTTTCATAACACATCCTCCTTTAATTAGTTGAGAAACGCTTTGAGCGCTTCAGTTGGTTGGAATAATGCTCAATCAATGCAGCATGATAATAGAAACTTGAATTCTTCATACCGCTCCACTTATCCAATTTCTCTATAATCATATTGTAATTATATAAGAATATATGTACTTGTCAAGGATGGGTAAACGGAGGGTTTTGCTTGTTGCCAAAAAATCCTTTACTTTAAGCCAAAAAAAATTTACATAAAATGTTAAAAAAACCATTAGGAGTAAAAATTATGGTAAAACCAGCTTTAAGAGTGGAAAAAATCCCTCCCTACCTGTTTGCAAGGATTGATAAAAAGAAGGAAGAGGTACGAAAAAAAGGGATTGATTTAGTAGATTTCGGGATTGGCGACCCCGATATCCCAACGCCAAAACATATTATTGACAAAATGATTGAAGCCACTGCTGATCCGAAGAACCATAGATACCCGAGCTATGAAGGTATGCTTGAATACAGAAAAGCCGTTGCACAGTGGTATCAGAAAAGGTTTAATGTCGAACTGAATCCGGATGATGAGATAGTTGCCCTCATCGGTTCGAAAGAAGGCATTGCGCATATGCCATGGGCTTACCTTGAAAGCGGTGATATTGCCCTGATCCCTTCTCCTGGCTATCCCGTTTATAGAATCACGACACTTCTTTGCGGCGGAACGCCTTACACGATGCCGTTAAAAGAGGAAAATGGATTTTTACCGGATTATGATAGCATTCCTGAAGATGTGCTTGAAAAAGCAAAGATCATGTTTATAAACTACCCGAACAACCCAACGGGCGCACATGCAGATGATGCATTTTATGAAAAAACGATTAGTATTGCAAAAAAATATAATATTCTTATCTGTCATGATGCTGCATACAGTGAAGTAGCGTATGATGGCTATCTACCTAAAAGTATTCTTGAATTTGACAAAGAGAAAAAATACTCGGTGGAATTTCATTCCCTCTCTAAGACATACTGTATGACCGGCTGGAGAATAGGCTTTGCGGTCGGCAGTAAAGACGCCATATACAACCTTGGAAAACTGAAAACAAACATAGATTCAGGTGTTTTTCAAGCCATTCAATATGCTGCTATTGAGGCACTTACAGGAGACCAGAAATCGGTAGAAGAAATAAAAAAGATTTTTCAGAGAAGAAGAGATCTTGTCGTTGACGGACTAAAATCCGTAGGGATTAATGTAAAAAGCCCTATGGCAACATTCTATATCTGGGCAAGGGTGCCTGAAGGCTATACTTCGGAGAGTTTCTGCGAAAAGCTTTTAGATGATGCAGGTATAGTTATAACTCCCGGTAACGGTTTTGGTGATGAAGGTGAAGGGTATTTCAGAATTTCAATCACAATCGGCGAAGACAAAATCAGAGAAGCGATAAAACGTTTAAAATCAATGAAATTGTAATTAAATAGCCGCCGGTGTCTGCCGGCGGCTATTTTCAGTTTATAAACAGACATCTACAAACCTGAGACACTCATCGTTAAGATTCTTTTCCGCCTACAACTATCTCCGGTATTCTCAAAGTGGGTTGAGCATCAGATACGGGAACACCCTGTCCATCTTTGCCACAGGTGCCTATTCCAAAACCAATATCGTTTCCTACCATATCTATTCCCTGGAGCACCTGTAATCCATTGCCCATCATCGTTGCATTCTTGATCATGCGGCCTATCTTGCCTTTCTCAATGACATAACCTTCCTGAATCTCAAATACAAAATCGCCTCTAACCGTATCAACCTGTCCTCCACCCATTTTTACCACATATACACCGTCATCAACGGAAGAGATAATTTGTGCAGGATCATCATTGCCTGATAAGATCATTGTGTTGCTCATCCTTGGAATAGGTTTATGCCTGAAAGATTCCCTTCTCCCATTGCCCGTAGACTCCATTCCATACTTCATTGCATAAAACCTGTCAAAAAGGTAATTTTTTAATATTCCCTTCTCAACAAGGACAGTTCTTTGTGGGGTAATTCCTTCATCGTCACAGGCATATGTTCCCCGCATATTTGGAAGGGTTGCGTCATCAACTACGCTGATTAACGGAGAAGCTATTTTTTCTCCCATCATCCCCTTGTAGCAGGAAAGTCCTTCCATGGCAAGGTCAGCTTCGAGGCCATGACCTATAGCCTCATGAATCATAGTGCCGCCTGCTTCAGATGCAAGGACAACGGTTTTTATCCCCATAGGAGCTTCAATTGCATCAAGTAGACCCGATAACCTCTTTACTGTTGTTTTTACAAAACCTTCAACCCTTTCATCAGTAAAAAATTCAAATCCGTAAAAACCGCCTATTGAGTCATAAGCAGTTTGAACATCACCGTTTTTTTCACCTACAACAAGTATGTTTAGAATAAGCTGTTGTCTTTTATCTTCAATATTCCCGCCATCGCTGTTGTAGATATTTACCTGCTGTCTGGTATCTCTGTATATGACCCTTACCTGTTTTATCCTCTTTTCTTCCGATCGGGCCATTTCATCAATACGTTGAAGCATTTTCAGCTTTTCCTTAAACTCCACATCCCCAGGATCAATAGTTGTAGAAAATGGATATATAGCCTTAATATGATTACCCTTTTTTATTGTTGCGCTTTGCTCCCCCCTTGAAAATCCGCTGAGTTCTTTTGCAATTTCAACAAGTTCCCTTTCTTTAAAGACATTGGTTGAGGCAAAAAAGGTTTTCCAGGGTTTTATTGCACGCATACCAACACCTTTGTCAGCGGCTTTTTCAACCTTCTCAAACCTTGAAGATTCGAGATGTAAATGATTATAGTTTCTTTCTTCAACAAATATATCGCTGAAAAGAAGGTCTCCTTTCATGAGCGCTTTTAGTACTCTATCAGCGTTAAACATCAACTACCTCCTGAAAAATAATCCCGTAATTCGACATGTCTTCTATGATAAATCCTATTTCTTTATCAAAATTGGAAGGGTATATAATCTCAATAATCCCCTTGTCTCCATCCAGAACAGAAAAAATTCCGATATCTTCATAAGATTCCAGAATCGACTTAAAGAATCCTATTCCATCTCTGTTAACAAAATATTTTTTAGTTTTTTCCATTTCCATCTTATAGTGTGGCAACTACGCTGCCCTTCTACCGGAACTCATTAGTTTTTAAACCCTTTCCTTTAGCATTTCAATAAAAGCCTCAATTCTTAATTTTGTCCTGGAATCTATCTTTGCCGGTAGATCCCCTTCGATTGTTATAAAAGGAACCCCAAGAACATCTCTTAAGATCACATCTTCCATAACTCTATAACAAAATGCCTGGACATAGTGTATGATGCCTTTGATTTCACGTCTTTCAATCTCTTTTTTAATATCTTCAATCCTGTGAAAAATCCCGTAGGGATATGTGTAAAGCCTGTATCTTTTTACAATATCCATATTTTTTGAGAAGTATGGCAATGAGAATTGTCTTTGAGTTTCATTAAAAACTATATGGACGCCATTTTTCTCGACAAAGTCATGCAAATCAGTAAATATTGGTGGAACGCCAATGTATCCGATGTTCATCCCATCATTTCTTTTTCTTGTTTTTGCAACTTTTATAAATGTTTTGACCATATTATTGTATTGATTATAATCACCAAGCATATCAGAAGCTCTTACGAGCCAGAGATGGTTTTCATAGCCGGTAACTACCTTTTCCTGCCATGTCATTCTGTCTATCTCTTCAAGATTTAATCTTACCTGTTCTATTCCTTTTTCAATCTCAGCAAACTCTTTTTTATCAGCAGATAACTCATGTTTCAATTTATCGATTTCCCTTTTAAGGACTTTTTCATCCCTGTCATAGGGATATGAAAAAGGGAGTACCTTTATACCCTTGTATGTCAATATTTCAGCCAGTGCCTGGGTGTTGCTGCAATCGCCTTCCATAACCGTTATCACGGTTTCAATGCCTTCCTCCATAATCACGCCATAGATGCCTTTTATCCAGTTGCACATACTTTTAGGAAACCCGTCTTTCTCAGCTATTTCTATAAAATGCATGGGGTTTTTATCAGTTATAAAAATATTGTTAAGATCACAAGGGATCAACCTTCCTGCAAAAATAATTTCAACAGGAATTGTTGTGGTAAAGCCGACGATATTTTTCTGAGTCATTTTTGACTTATCCAATGATTTGTAAATATTTTATACAGAAGAATTCTGTACATAACGAGATTGTGCAATCCTTTATCTTTTGCCGCGCACAAAAATGCTTGCAACATAAAAAATAACTGCCAACACCATAAACACATAAAAAATGAAATTGGCATGTAAATCTATGCTTTTCAAGATATGTAAAAAACAGATAAAAAAGGCGGTAGCCCAAAACCTCATGATCCTAGATACTTCGTTTCGGCTGATACGTTTCTTAGAAAAACCTGAAAAAATGCTTTGCATATATTTTGTGAAGTATGAATCCGGGAATACCTGTGGGACGTCCAGCATATATTCTATGTAAGGTTCATTATGGGTTGCTGCAAGAAATTTTTCTTCTTTTCTTAAGGTCGGCCCATAAACCCAGAAAAAAAGAAAGGGGTATACGAGTACTAAATAAGGGTTGCCGCTTAAAAGGCAAAAACTGACGTCGATCAAATAATTAGCCATGTAATATGGGTGTCTTACTACACCATAAATTCCGTTGTTACACATAACAACATTACGTATTAGTTCCCCTTTAGTAATGAAATGAACAATACACCCTGCACCGAGTATGAGAAATGCTACTGTTATTTCTACGTTATTGACGCTGAATATTATTACAGACATGTATGACAGAAATCTGATTATATTTCTCAGGTTGCGCCTGGTAATCTGATAATGTTTTATGTTTTCCATATTTTTTTGATGAAGGTAAAATATTTGAATATCTTTGTCAATCGTTTTCAGATTAAATTACTTTTTACTTGACATACAAATCTCTTGTGTTGCTATATTTCACAAGTGAAAGTGAACATGTTTAATACTGACAAAATAAACAAAGAACAATTTAACAATAGCTGGATGCAATTAATTGTTCTGATTTTATTAAGCGCCATATTATTTTTTACAGGGCTCTCCGGAAGGGCTTTGTGGGGGTCGGAAGGTCGCTGGGCAGAAATTGCCAGGGAAATGATCATGTCCGGGAACTATTTTTTGCCTACAATAGATGGGAAAGTGTATTTTGATAAGCCTTTATTGAGCTACTGGATAATATTACCCTTTTCATTTAAAGGAGTTGTAACTGAACTATCATCGAGGATGCCAAGTGCACTTTCAGGGATCGGCGTTGTTTTATTGACTTTTATAATAGGCCGACGACTTTTTAATAGCAGAGTCGGTATGATATCAGCCATGCTTTTATCGACTTCCTTCATGTTTGTTTTGTGGTCCAGAACAGCATCTGCCGAAATGCTGAATCTTTTTATGATATGGCTGGCTTTCTTGCTTTTTCTAACCGGCAATTCCAGGGGTCGCCTGATGTATATAGTTTTACTCTACATTGTTGGCGCTATAGCAGCGTTTTGTAAAGGACCTGTTGCCCCTGCTGTAATTTTCATTTCAATCGGGTTTTACAGCGCAATCGAGTTATTAATAAATCTAAGAAAAAAAGGGTTTGCATGGATTGTCTTTAAGAAAGTCTTTTATTCTGAATTCTGCTGGATATTTTCATCGCAGGGTTTTGCGGGATTTGTTGCAGGCCTTTCCTTCTTTACAGGACTTCTTTTGGCACCGGTTGTATTGACCGGTTCCTGGCAATCCGTGGAACTTATGTGGAGGGAGAATATTCTGAGATTTTTTCGTCCCTTTGATCATATTGAACCTATCTATGCATACCTCAAATACATACCGCTTTTTTCTGCACCATGGACATTTTTTTTGTTAGCCTCTTTCAGGGAGATAAAAGGCTGGGAGAATGACCGGTTAACCCGATGGATTATAACCATAGCAGTTGCAATATTCATTTTTTTTACAAGTTCAGGTTCACGGAGAAGCTACTACATTTTGCCGATTTTACCTGCATTGGCCATAATAAACGGTAAGGTCATATTTGATTGGCTTAACATGACAGATCCTCTACGTAAGAAAATAATCTATGCAGCAGCTTTGTTGACTTCGATACTTCTTGCCCTTGCCGGTATTGGACTTTTCTTTGCATACTTTTATAACGGGATTCCCCGTCATATGTCCCAACTTGCACTTGGAGCATTTGCTGTTGCTGGTGCAGCAGCTTCATTTATCCTGTTTGTCAGAAAAAAACATTTCAAAGGTTTCATAATGCTATTTTCCTTCATTTTTATTGTTGAGGTATGGGTCTTTACAATAGGGATGGCTGCCGCTGAAACCGGGCGAACATTGCGGCCATTTGCTCAGAAAACTGCTGCCCGTCTTCAATATGTGAGCGACAATAAAATTGCCATTTATCAGGTTGAAAATTCAGCGTTGATCTTTTATTTAAAACGAAACCCCTTGATAAAATTAAGCAATCCAAGGGATGTCAAGGAGTTCATACGCAAAAACCCTGACGGCCTCATAATTTCCAATCTGAGTGTACTACCGGCATTTCAGTATGAAAAATATCTTGAAAAAGTAGTTCCCATTATTGTTGAAAAACCTGTTCTTGACAAAAAAGATGACCCCTTGGCTTTATTTGCAATTTCAGGCGAATAAGTAATAATTTACAGCAGAGCCTGAGGCTTGCCTGTTAGTTATTTCTCAACGTCTTTTAAAAAATAATACATTTCTTTAAACTGGAATGGCTCTATTTCTTCTGCGCGCACATAATATGGAAAACACATGGAAGTATATAGTGCCTCTGTCCTCTCTTTGCCAAAATGCTTTATCAGTGAATGTTTCAACTGTTTTCTTTTGTTTTGGAAACAACTTCTTACAAAACTAATCAACCCATCGTCAGTTTCTCTTTCATTTTCTTTAAATACAATGGAGAGTAAAGCGCTATCTACTTTTGGAGGTGGGATGAACATCCTTGACTTAATTAAGAACAGTAATTTTACATCTGCAAAAATCTGGCAATTTACAGATGGTGCACCATATGTTTTGCAATGCGAATTACTCGCAATTCTCTGGGCAATTTCCTTCTGAACAGTTAAATAAGCACTGTCAACAACCGATCTTTCGCTGAGAATTTTAAAGATTATAGGTCCGGTAATCTTATACGGGATATTTGCCACTATTTTAATATTTTTCTCTTTCTTGAACTGCGCTATGGGAATATCCAGGCAATCGCCATATACGATTTTCACATTACTATATTTTTTTTCTATTAAATCAAGATATCCGGCAAATGAGGCATCAAGCTCAATAGCATATAAGAAACCTGATTTTTCAGCAATTTGCGCAGTAAGATCTCCGTGGCCGGCACCTATTTCAACAACAACATCATCTTTGGTAATATTTGCCGAACGAACAATTTTATGGAGGAGGTTCTTATCTTTAATAAGATTCTGTGAAAGGCTTTTATTTAGCATAATTTTTAAGTACAAAACTAAAAGTATAGGTCACAGAGTTAAATTACACGAAAACCTTGAACCATTTGTGACGTGTTTGAATCTAAATTATCTTCATCCTTGAAAATACCTTAGCATCAAGTCCTGAAATGACCCCTTTCTGGAAATAATGGTATCCTGTAATTGCAACCATAGCGCCGTTATCAGTACAAAGATGGGGTGATGAGAACATTGCTTCGAGATGTTCTTTTTCTCCTTTTTCAGTAAATATTTCTCGCAATCTATTATTTGCTGCAACCCCGCCGCCTACAATAATTCTTTTAACATTGAAATCCCTGGCTGCTTTTATGGTTTTATGCGAAAGCACATCGCAGATTGCTTCCTGAAAAGATGCAAGTACATCGGACATATTTTCATCGGTTATGCCATGTTTTTTTATATAGCTAAGGAAAGAGGTTTTTAAGCCGCTGAAGCTGAAATCATAATTATTATCATCCATCATCGGTCTAGGAAACTGAACATACCTCTTATTTCCTTTCCTTGAACTATCCTCAATTGCCTTTCCACCGGGATATCCGATGCCAATGTACTTTGCAATCTTATCAAAAGCCTCTCCTGCTGCGTCGTCTCTTGTGCTACCTATCACTTTATAGGCACAATAATCTTCAAGCATCAGGATGATTGTGTGTCCGCCTGAAACAACAAGCGCTATATAAGGAAAGCTTGCTTCTTTTTCAAGAAAAATGCTCATTGCATGAGCCTCTACATGGTTAACGGCAATAAGCGGCTTGTCTATTGAGAGTGAAAGTCCTTTTGCAAAACACAAACCTGCAAGTACAGAACCAATGAGCCCTGGGCCGGAGGTTACGCATACGATATCTATATCTTTTGCCTTAACGTCTGCTTCTTCCATGGCATTACGAAAAATAATATCTATTAATTCTATATGTTTTCGTGAAGCAATCTCAGGAACAACGCCGCCAAAAAGCTTGTGTATATCAACCTGACTTGATACGATATTTGAAAGTATTTCTCTCCCGTCCTTTAATAAGGCAATAGAAGTATCATCACAAGAGGTGTCTACACCGAGTATTATCATAAATGGGTTGCAGTTAACTCTTCGAGGTTTTTATAAATCTTTCCAGAGAATCTTGATTTTTTCCTTCTTCTTCAAATCTTCTATGAAAGACCTGAAATATTCTCCACTTTTTTTAGTCACAATATAATTCGCGTATTCTTTTTTATTTTTTTCCCACAATTGTCTTTCAGGAATTTTCTCATCTTTAAAAGAAAAAACATAGTATTTGCCGGAAATCTCAACAGGCTTACCGTAGAATATATGGTCTTTTGAGAGAGCTAAAATATCAATATTTTCTCTGGGTATGGGGCCTATTTTTGGAATATCACTAATATTTCTTTGTAAAAAACCTGTTTCATTTTTTGATCCGTAAGCTTTTTTGCCTATTACCTCCTCCGCGTTTGCTTTTGCGAACATTTTTGACTTATCCATGACAATTTTCTCTTTAAGCTCTTTCATAATAATAGCTTTATCAAAGGGCTTTCCCTCATCAGCTACAATGAGTTTAAATATATAAGATTTTGAATTACTTCTAATCGGTAAAGAAATGTCCCCCTTTCTCAAGCCTTTAATCCATTCTTCAGCTTTAATATCTTTAAATTTATTAAAAAGCTCGCTCTCTTTTAAGGTCCCAGTATCTATAACTTCCAGACCATTTCTTTTTCCGTAAACATCAATATCATTAAATTTCAACAATTCCATATAAACAGCATCATCTTTAACAGTGCTTTTTTCGTCAATAACGATATATTTCAACCGGTAAAGATTTTCACCTTTAAATGTCCCTTTTTCTTTCTCATACATGTTCTCAAGTTCTTTCTCATCCACATTTACCTTATTCTTATATTCAGAAGGATCGATCTGTATATAAGACAAATTGACCATGCCCTTTTCTTTCACATAACTTGCCCATAGGTCTGCTTCATCAATAAATATTCCATTATCATTGATTATATTTGTTAATTTCATTACAGTAAGGGCCGTTTTTTCCGCTTCTTCAAACTTTTTAGGGTCTATGCCGCTTCTTTTCAAAATTTCTATATAGAATTTTTGACTGAATTTACCATCCCTCTTAAAGGCATTCATGTTTCTGATATATTCATTAAATTCCGCATCAGAAACTTTTATGCCCATATCCTTTGCTTTTAACACGAGGAGGTGTTTATTGATAATCTCATCCATAACCTTTTCTTTTATTTTAAGTTCTTTCAATAAATTTTCATCAAATTTATCTTTGTACATAAACCTATATGTATTAAATACGTTTTTGTATACCTCCTGATATTCCTCGTAGGATATTTTATGCGGTCCAACTTCTGCAATAACCTTCTCGCCGCCATTGAAAGAACCGACTCCCCAGAAAATAAAGACTAAAATAATTACTCCAAACAATGCTTTAACCAAATATCCTGTTGCATACTTTCTCATGAATCTCAGCATTTTTACTCCTCTATTGATTTTAATGATCTAAAATAGTATATTGAATCTACTTTTTCAATATCTTTAATCATAAAAAAAGGGGCAAACAATGCTCGAAACACTATTTGGTTTTATTTCGAAAGATTTGGCTATAGATTTAGGCACTGCAAATACGCTTGTGTATGTTAAGGGAAGAGGGATAGTTTCTAATGAACCATCGGTTGTTGCTGTCCATAAAGACTCAAAAGGTACAAAAAAAGTAATAGCTGTTGGTGAAGAAGCAAAAAAAATGCTTGGAAAAACGCCGGGCAATATTGTTGCTATAAGACCTCTTAAAGATGGTGTTATAGCCGATTTTGAAATTACTGAGGCAATGCTTAAGTATTTTATTCAAAAGATACATAATAAAAAGTCATACGCAAGGCCGAGAATTGTTATATCCGTGCCTTCAGGCATTACTCCAGTTGAAAGAAGAGCAGTTAAAGAATCGGCTGAATCGGCCGGTGCAAGGGAAGTTTACCTGATAGAGGAACCTATGGCTGCAGCTATCGGTGTGGGTCTGCCCATAACGGAGCCGAGCGGCAACATGATAGTAGATATTGGCGGCGGAACCACAGAGGTTGCAGTAATCAGCCTTGCCGGGATAGTATATTGTAACTCGGTAAGGGTTGCAGGCGATAAAATTGATGAAGCAATCATTCAATATATTAAGAGAAAGTACAATCTTCTCATTGGAGAGAGAACTGCGGAATTAATTAAAATTAACATTGGTTCTGCATATCCTGATCCTGATGGCGAGGAACTTACCATGGAAATAAAAGGAAGAGATCTGGTTGGAGGCATACCTAAAACCTTAGAAATCTCATCGAATGAAATACGTGAGGCAATATCCGAACCTGTAAATGCTATTGTAGAGGCTGTAAGAATAGCCCTTGAGAGAACACCGCCGGAGCTTGCTTCAGATATCGTAGACAAAGGTATTGTAATCAGTGGAGGTGGGGCATTGTTAAGAAACCTTGACCTTTTTATAAAAGAAGTAACAAGACTCCCTGTCATTATTGCAGAAAATCCGCTTACTGCTGTAGTTGAAGGCACAGGCAAGGCTCTTGATGAAGTGGCCCTCCTTAAAGAGATTGCTACATATTTTTAAAACAGTGGAGAATTGAAAACCTCTATTACAATAATCACTGCTGTATTGGTACTTGCATTTTCATTTTTCATCTTTACAAATACATCTTTATTTGTGCACACATATGTAAAGGTGAAGTGTAATCTTGGTGAAATTGCAGGTCCTGCTATAAAAATAGTCGGCAAGCCGGCAAACCTCGTAAAATACCTTTTTGAAACATATGTAAACCTTTTTGACGCAAAAAAAGAAAACGTTGAATTAAAAAAGAAACTCGACATATTTCAACTTGAAAATCAAAAGATTTCAGAGCTGGAAAAAGAGAACAAAAGATTAAAATTAATTCTCCATCTTGCTGAACAGAATCCCAGCAAAATGATAGCAGCAAGGGTTATTGGAGAGGACATCAAAAACTGGTTCAGATGCATAATTATTGATAAGGGGAGGGATTTTGGTGTAACGGAAAAGATGCCCATCATTACACCAAAAGGACTCGTAGGACAGGCAGTGGAAGTAAATAAATGGCATTCAAAAGTTATGATAGTTAATGATACCAATTCCTCAGTTGATGTGTATATTGATGGAAAAAATTCAAGAGGAATACTTGAAGGTACTGGACAGACCACACTCAAGTTGAAATATATACTGAAGAATGATGAAGCAGCCATCGGAGACAAGCTTATAACCTCAGGGAAAGACGGTATTTACCCTAAAGGACTTCCAACCGGTATTATAATTACAGTAAACAGAAATAAACCGGGGATATTTGCCGATATAGATGTTATGCCTTTCAACAATTTTAAAAGGCTTGACGAAGTTCTAATAATAAGAAAACGATGAAAATATCCGTATATATTCTAACGGGAATAGCTTTATCAATCATTGAATCTTCGCTTCTTTCCTTTTTCCCGGTTGAATTTTTTAAACCTGATCTTGGTATGCCTTTTATTATTTATACAACTTTTTTTTTAGGTCCGATGCCGGGGCTTATTACATGCCTTTTTATAAGCCTATTTCAGGAAATACTATCAAACGCACCGCATGGTTCAATTATTTTTACAAAACTCTCACTATTTCTTATGGCTACTTTTTTGAAAAAAAATATATATATTGATTCAAAATACAGTTTTTCTTACATCTGCGGTGGCTCTACAGTTATTGAATCTTTTTTGTTTCTGGCATTATCAATTCTCTCTAAGGGCGAAACAAGCAATATTATGAATGTAATATTTTACACAATCCCGAACGCTATATTTACAGGCTTTGTTTCAATTTTTATTTTTTCGTTGATTGAATCAATGAATATGAAGTTTCTCAGTAGAGAATAAATTAAAAAGGGAATTAGTTTGGAAAACTTTGTAAAAGACGATACTACTCAGGAGAATAGGAAATACAAATGGTGCAAATGGCTGTTGGTATTAACAATAATTATTCTAATAATCAGGCTCTGGGATATTCAAATAATGAAAGGCAGCGACATGAGGAAGTTGTCCGAGCAAAACCGTATAAGGATAAAAAAGGTTGTTGCACCGAGGGGTATGATATACGACAAGGCAGGCAGAGTAATGGCCGACACACGGCCATCGTTCAACATGTATATTATACCTGAAGATATCAAAGATTTTAATCAGACAGTTGATGGTCTTGCTAAACTTATCAATATTGACAGAGAAGATATTATAGATAAGATGAAGGTTGCCAGTGGTTTCCCACCCTCTTTTCCGGTAAAAATAAAATCGGATATTTCCATGGACGAAGTTGCAAAAATTGAAGCAAATCGTATTTATCTTCCAGGCGTAACTATCCAGATCGAACCTAAAAGAAACTATCCATATGGCATGATGATGGCGCATATGCTTGGCTATGTTTCTGAAATCAGCGATGATGAGTTAAAAAACAAATCATTAAAAGGTTATTCTCTTGGTGATAATATCGGCAGATATGGACTGGAAAGGGCCTATGAACCATATCTCAGAGGAAAAGACGGGGAAAAGCGGGTAGAAGTTAATGCAATGGGCAGAGAAGTGAGAACCCTTGAAACAATAGAGCCCATCGCAGGAAACAACTTGTACCTCAATATAAATCTTGATGTTCAGCTCGCTGTTGAAAAAGCATTCGAAAATAAAAAAGGAGGTTGCATTGCCTTAGAAACAAAGACAGGAGCTGTCATTGCCCTTATAAGCAGACCGTCCTTTGACCCGAATAAATTTGCTTCAGGCATTACGAAAGAGGACTGGAAGGCTATTACTACCGATAAAATGCATCCTCTCCAGAATAGAGCTATTCAAGGCAGATACCCTCCGGGTTCTACTTTTAAAATATTAACAGCTATGAAAGTCCTTGGTGATGGACTTATAAATGAAAAAACGGGTTTTACATGCAGGGGGGGATTTCCCTTCGGAAATAGAGTTTTTAAGTGTTGGAAAAAAGGTGGTCATGGAACCGTATCAATACATAGAGGCATAATGGAGTCATGCGATGTCTTTTTTTACAACGTGGGTTTAAAACTCGGTATAAATAGAATTCATGACATGTCAGAAGCAGTTGGCCTGACGAAGATTACAGGCATTGATCTGCCTGGTGAAAAGAATGGTCTTGTGCCGTCTACCGAATGGAAACAAAAGACATACGGACAGCCCTGGTATGAAGGAGAAACTGTATCAGTTTCCATAGGACAGGGCGCAGTGTGGTTAACGCCGATACAGCTTGCACAGCTTTCAGCTTTTGTGGCGAATGAAGGGGTTACCTTTAAGCCTCAGATAGTCAATAGAATAGTATCGCTGGAAGGAAAAACAATAAAAACATTCGAGCCTGTCATGAATACCAATGTAAAGCTTAAAAAAGAAGTTTTCAGAATTGTCAAAGAAGGTATGCAGGGGGTTGTAAACGAACCAAGCGGCACAGCATACGGTTCCCGTCTCCCGAATATTAGTATATGTGGAAAAACAGGTACAGCACAATCAGTCGGCGAAAAGGGCAAAAACCTTGGCGACCATGCATGGTTTATAGCCTTTGCCCCTGCTGCGGAGCCGAGCATCTCCATGTCTATCCTTATAGAGTACGGCGGACACGGGTCAAGTGCTGCCGCTCCTGTTGCAAAATTGATTACTGAAACTTTTTTCAAAGAAAGGGTTGAGATTAAAGAGGCGAGAATTCATGAAAATAGATAAAAGAAGAGTGTCCCATCTGGACTGGTATCTCATTATAAATGGCCTTATCCTGTTTGCTATTGGGATATTTAATCTCTTGAGTGCAACCAGTTCCTTTTATAGCGGTTCTTACAGCTTTATTATGAAACAACTAATTTCATTCTCAATAGGTCTAATACTTATTTTCATAATAATACAGTATGATTACAGGATAATAGCAAACCATTCAAAATTGTTCTATGCGCTGGCTATTGCGTTTATCTTGCTTGTTTTAATAATAGGAATGATGGCTGGGGGGGCAAAAAGGTGGATAAATGTATTTGGCATCAGTATCCAACCGTCTGAGTTTATGAAACCGATTCTTGTAATTTTTCTTGCCAATATGCTTTATGAAAAAAAGAGAGCGGGACAGGCGTTAAGCTTAAGAGATATATCTACACCCATGCTTGCCACATTGATACCATTTATCCTTATTGTGAAACAGCCCGACTTGGGTACCGGCATCATTATTGTGTTAACCTCCCTTTCCATCCTCTGGTTTGTAGGTTTAAAAAAATCTACCTACGCCCTCTTACTCGGTGTTGGGGCGATTATTCCTTTTATTGCATGGCAATACCTTATGAAACCATACCAAAAAATGAGAGTTCTTAGCTTCATAAATATTGATGCAGATCCTTCAGGATTCGGATACCACGCAAAACAAGCAATTATTGGTGTCGGCTCCGGCAAATTTTTTGGAAAGGGCTATATGGCAGGCACGCAACATAAATTACAGTTTATACCAGAACACCATACTGATTTCATCTTTACTGTTTTCGGAGAAGAGTGGGGTTTCCTAGGCTCCATAGTGCTCTTTCTTCTGTTTATGTCTTTTATATTAAGATGTTTAAAAATTGCCCAAAACGCACATGATGAACTTGGTTCAATTATTGCCTTCGGCGTAGCCACGATGATATATCTTCAGTTTGCCATTAATGTTATGATGGCAATACATCTTGCTCCTGTGGTAGGAATTCCTTTACCATTCATTAGTTATGGAGGCTCATCAATGCTTACCGTTATGATTTCGACCGGATTGGTTCTCAACGTGAGCATGAGAAGGTATATGTTTTAAAATAAATTGCAGATTTCAAGCTTCCTGCATGAAAGGATATGCTTTAACCTGAAACCTGCAAAAATTGATCGTTTCTTACTCTGAAATTATCCACGAATCCAGCATTGCTCTGACAGTAGGTAAATATTTATCGTATTGTTCTGCCTGTGCAGAGTATATCCAGACATGAAATATCTCTTCGTTTTTCCTGGGAATTACAATTACCAACTGTTTAAAATTGTTGTTTTTAAAGATATATTCAGCGATAAACTGCTTGCCTGTAAGTTTTACTCCATTTTTATTATAAGTATAGGTTTCTACAGGGTAAACCTTTGCTTGTTTCGTTATCCTTAATTGATTCTCAAAATCTGCAGCCACAGCGTTTATATCTGTATACTTTCCATCCTTTACTTTTTTGGAAAGTAGATTCTGAACACCTACTACCGGAGCATTCGCACCCGCCTTCTTTGCAAATACAATTATGTGTGGGGATTTTTTAGCATAAGCCCAATCATTAGGATAAGTTAATGTATACCCGTATCCGCTTTCCTTAAATATATTTTCAGCAGCTAATAATGGTGCAATAACCATAGAAGCCAAAAAAAGAACACTACAAAGAAAAATTATGCATACTCTTTTCATTATTTACCTCCTGACTGTCTGTAAAAGTTAGTTTATTATGGATTAACCGGAACCCATGCCTTATGTGCAGGCACCCATTTCCCACCAATCCATTGACCCGGCACTTCAACCCACTGTCCGGGTGGTTGCTGCTGCGGGTCTGCACTGGTATAAACCGGTTTTTGACTCTGTGCACTTTTATCTTTCTGATAATCCATCTCATGGCCTACAAGACCGCCTACAAGTGCTCCGCCTGCTACACCGATTAAGGTCCCGGCAGTATTTCCTCCAATTATTTGTCCGGCAATTGCACCAAGGCCTGCACCAAGCGCTGCACCCTTTGTTGTATCACTCATACCATCAACGGATGCACATGAAAAACCCATGAATCCAAATACAACAACCAGGATAAACAAAAATATTCTTTTCATCTGATATCCCCTCCTTATGGAAATATTACCAAGAATGTTCTTAACTCTGTATTTATTTATAATGCGACACCAAGCCAATTGCAAGAAAATAAACAACATAGAATGTTTCATGAACTCTAATTGGAATTTATTACAGCAGTTTTTATTTTTATGGTAAAATAATATCCATAAATCCCAAAACTACTACAAAAGAAAGGATTCTCAGGAGGTAATTTATGGAAAAAAAAGCAGAAGGTGAAGTGCAAACGGATGAAATTGTTAAACCGGCAAATATTGATTCAATCCCCACTCTTATTGACTTTGTATCTGTCCGTGTACGGGAGGCAGGTTTTGAAGATGACAAAACCAAAGGTATAAGATTTGCAGTGGAAGAAGCCCTCCAGAATATTATACGATTTGCTTGTACTGACGGGAAAGGTGAAATCCGGATAACTTTTAATATCCACGACAGCGGCACCCTACTAATTGAAATCATAGATTCAGGGAAACCATTTAATATGCTTTTAGCTGGCACATTCTCAGAACTGGATGATTTCTTTGAACCTGGAGAAGTCCCGTCGAACAAGATGATGAAAAAAGCAATTAAAAACATAGAGTACAGGAGAGGTACAGATAGAAATACACTCCTTTTTACTATCCCGCCTAATTCGGCAGGGACACGGTAAATAATTCAACCTAAATATCTACAAAGTCAGTTCTAAATTACAGGAGGTTGTAGATGCCCGGACTTTTTGAATCAACATCTATTAAAAAAATGGTACTGGCAAATAGATTTGTTCGTTCAGCTACATGGGAAGGTCTGGCCAATGAAGACGGCTCGGTTACCTCAAGGCTGAATGACATATCTGCACAACTTTCCCAGGGCGGAATCGGGCTTATTATTACCGGTCATGCCTATGTCAGCCCTGAAGGGCAGGCTACTCCCCTGCAACTCGGTGCTTATTCCGACAAACTGCTTCCAGGTCTCTCTGAAATGACAAAAATTGTTCATGGGGCAGGCGGCAAGATCATAATGCAGCTTGCTCATGCAGGGTCCCATGCAGCTTCTTCCCTTAGCAAGCTCGATTCCATAGGGCCATCGTCTGTTAAAAAAGGATCACAATTATTCGGGAAGGAGATGACCCGATACGACATAAAAAGAGTAATGAAGGCTTTTTCCGATGCAGCAATCAGGGCGCAGACTGCCGGTTTTGACGGCGTGCAAATTCATGGGGCACACGGCTATCTTCTGAGCCAGTTCCTTTCCCCTTTTTTTAATAAAAGAATAGATGAGTATGGAGGAGATATTGGCAACCGTGCAAGGTTTATTCTGGAAGTTCTCGAAGCAATCAGGAATGCTGTAGGACCTGACTTCCCCATATTGATTAAACTTAATTCAGAAGATTTCATTCCAAACGGTTTCACAGTTCAAGACATGCTCAGCACCGCAAAAATGCTTGAAAAAAACGGCATCGACGCCATCGAGATGAGCGGCGGAACAATAGTCTCAGGTAAAAACATCCCTTCCCGTGCAGTCAAACCTGATTCCGGACAACCCGATGTCTATTATGAGGCATCGGCCAGACAGTTTAAAAAGAAGGTTTGGATACCTCTTATACTTGTCGGTGGCATACGTACTTTTGAAACATCTGAGAAACTCATTAATGAAGGCGTAACAGATTACATTGCCTTCTCAAGACCTCTCATTCGGGAGCCAGGGCTTGTTAACCGCTGGAAATCCGGCGATAGGAGAACAGCGTTGTGCATCTCCGATAATGGATGTTTCAAACCAGGTTTTGAGGGAAAAGGGGTCTGTTGTACTATAGAGGCCCGCTCTGCAAAATAAATATTATCCGGTGTTCAGGCATCGGGGAAGATTACATGACAGTACATTACATCTATGCTAACACTTTAAAAGGCTGCTGATTTTTTGTTTATAATAGCCGTACTATCACTTATACTCGGTATATATCTTGGAGTATTATATGATTTACCGCTAAAATTATTAACTATACTGCTATTTTTCTTTATCTGCCTGACTCCGCTCATTATCCTCAAAAAGATCAGACTCGCAGCGGTTCTTATCTTTATTTGCTTTCTCATCACTGGCGTAATAAGAATCGGGATTGTAACTGCAAAAACCTCGGCTGTTCCTTGCATTACAGAAGAAAATAAAATTTATGAAGGTTATATAACAGATTCTTCAAGGCATATCAAGACAATCAAGCTTATAACGCCTTCGAGCCTGAACAACGCCGGGGCAGCTTTCATAACAGACCGGGATTTAAACATAGGCGACAGAATCAGTGCCTATGGCAAAATAAGAGAGCTTTCTCCTTCATTTCATAATCCCTATACCATATCGTGGAAATGGTTGAAAAAACTGGAGGGGATTAACTATGAAATAAAGGGCAAAGTAATTACTGTTTTGCCGGGGAAAAATCTAATACAAACATTGAGAAACAAACTCAAAAAAACAATTGATGATTCCGGCGCTAAGCACCAGGATGTGATAAAAGCGCTTACTATAGGCGATATGACATCGCTTAATGAAAATACTAAAAATCTTTTTCTTAAAACCGGAACTTCCCATATACTCTCTATTTCAGGCTTACATGTCAGTATAATTACGGGGTTTTTCTTTTTCATAATTCGTTGGTTGCTTGGAAGATACCGATTGCTTAGGATTTCAGGAAGACATACAAAATACGCATCACTTATGGCGATCCCCTTCCCATTTATATTTATGATAATTTCCGGTTCAAGTATACCCTCGGTGAGGGCAACTATTATGATAACGGTCTTCATGCTGTCTCTTTTCTTTGAGAGACAAAGAGAGATCACAAATACCATCGCCCTGAGCGCCCTCATTATCCTGCTTATATATCCCCACTCTCTGTTTATGCCATCTTTTCAGTTGTCTTTTATTAGTATTCTTTTTATCGTGATAATTATGGGAAAATTATACCCACACGTAAGACTTAAAAATACATATATCAATTGGTTTTCAACTTCGGTTTTGACAACAGTGGCTGCAACCATTGGGACGTTACCCATCGTTATATATCATTTTTACGGTGTTAATCCTATTTGTGTAATTCATAACCTAATCTCAATTCCATTTATGTGCATGGTCGCCATCCCTGTCGGCTTTTCAGGCATGATACTGCCTTATGGTGAGTATTTGCTGCGTATTACAGGAGAGCTTATTAATCTGAACATTGCGGTTTTGAGCTGCCTGGATTTTGGTTACATCTTTCCTCTAATAAGACCGAATCTTTTTGAAATGATGTTATTCTATGCACTTCTTCTTTGCATAATATTTTCTAAGAAAAAGCTCCTCCTTAGTTTCCTGATTTTTATTATATTCCCTCTTTTAATAGTCCATATTTCATTTGCTTGCAAAAACAGGTTTAATAATGACTTTTCCATGAATTTTATAGATGTCGGGATTGGAGACGCAATCCTTGTGGAAGCGTCAAAGGGTGTCAGAATACTGATTGACGGAGGAGGTGATTTCAGGGGTAATTTTGATACAGGCAGGACTATCGTAACACCGATTCTCCTTTCAAAAAAAATTCTTACATTGGATTATGTAATCAACACTCATCCACATGGCGATCACTCAGGCGGACTTCCGTATATTTTAAATACCTTCAAAGTAAAAACATTTGTTGCGGGAAAGTATGATATAAACGATTCAAAATTTATTGAAATCCTTAAAATAGTAAAAAATAAAAAAATCAAATTTCAAATATGGAAACAGGGCGATAAAATCAGCATGGACAATGATACAGCGATACTTGTTATGAATCCTTGGCAGGATTTTCCGGGAGATGACCAGAACAACGCATCTCTTGTAATGAAATTTATATATAAAAACACTTCTTTTTTACTTACTGGTGATATCGGGTCGGAGGTTGAGAAAAGACTTATATTATCGGGCATGCCCCTTGCGTCAAGTATTATGAAAATACCCCATCACGGAAGCAGGAATTCAAGCAGCCTCCCTTTTCTCTTTGCAGTTAAGCCTGATATCGCAGTATTGAGCGCCGGAAGCGGGATAAAAGGACTGCCGTCAGAAGAAGTAATTGAAAGATATAGAATGCTCTCTATACCGGTTCTTAGAACAGACAAAAACGGATTTATACAAATAAGCTCTGACGGTAATATGAATACTGATACCAGGACATATCGCTAATATGGGTTGTTGGAAACTTAGGTATCGGCTATAATATATTCCAAAACAAATATATGGGTTAAAAAGGAATAGCAATGCCTGACAATCAAAACCTTTCAAAAATTGAGATCCATTTATCTGATGAACTCCTTAAAAAACTAAAAAATGCAACCAAACGCACGGGCTCTTCGGAAGCTGAGCTTGTCGATTGCGCGCTCCGCAGGTTTTTTAATGATAAACAGACCGACTCTGCCGTCTATCTTTCCGCGCCGATTAATGCGCTTGTAGAGGGGTTTTATGTAGAAAACACAACAATAGCCGATATAAAAGGTCATGGAGATTTTGGCCTGGGAACATTTAATTTTTTAGACGGAGAGATGGTTTTACTTGACGGTATTTTTTACCAGATCAGATCTGACGGAAATGTCTACAGCATCGGGGGTGACGAGCAGTCACCTTTTGCCTGTGTAACATTTTTCAGTCCTGATACATTTGACGATATTGAAAGCAATATTGAATCAACAGATTTTTACAATTTTCTTAACAGGCTCATCCCTTCTGAAAATATGCTTTATGCCATTCGTATTGATGGCGTCTTTGGTCATATAAGAACAAGGGCTGTCCCGAAATCTGAGAACTACAGACCTCTTGTGGAAGCAACAAAAAACCAGCCTGTTTTTGATTTCTACGATATTAAAGGTTCTCTGGCAGGCTTTTATACGCCGCGTTTCATGGAATCTCTTAACGCGCCCGGCTACCACCTGCATTTTCTCACGGAAGATCGCCAGCATGGGGGGCATTTGATTGAATGCTCATTAAAAAATGTTCGAATAGGCATTCAACACGTGCCCAAATTAGAAGTAGGATTGCCTCTCACGCTCGACTTCCTTACTGCCGATTTGACGCGGGATATCGGTAAAGATTTGGATAAAGCAGAGAGATAATTATTTATCAGAATCAGAGCGCTGTTATCAAAGGTGCGCAAAAGGCGGAAGGAGCTTATTCAACGCTTCCGTACAAAGGAAAATGCAGGTGTATCTTTTCTTCTATATCGTTTACTATGATTTGAGCAAGAGCTAAGGGGTTTTCTGCCTCTTGCCAGCCCCGCGGTACGTACTCCATTCTTTCAATATTTATCATGAAAAAGTTGGCTATCCTTATCGGTCTCCAGGTAAGCATTGCCTCAATTGTTTCCAAAACCGAACCTTCTGCTTCTATCCCGCTTCTTTCATATCCCCATTTGGCAAGCTGGACGCAATAAAGGGATGCAGCATCAGGTTTTATACCTGCTTCGATAAGCATTCCCTTTGCCTTTTCATTAACAGACATATCGTTCAACATCTCAATATCGATCAATAATGTTTCCTTTTCTTTCATATTCACCTTTACTCGTCATCGATTGAATCAAGCACTTCTCTTATTTTTTTGGAAAGCTCATCTATACTGAAGGGTTTCTGTATGAATGTTTTGCACCCTTGTTTCATTATACTGGCTGCCTGACCGTTCAGACTATACCCGCTCGATAGGATTACCCTAATGTCAGGGTTTATTATCTTCATAAGCTCAAAAGCATCTCCTCCTCCCATTTCAGGCATAATCATGTCAAGGATAACAAGATCAATCTCCTCTTTTTGCGACTGGTATATTGCAACGGCATCCTTACCGCTGTATGCTGTTATCACCTTATAATCAAGGGTTTCAAGTAGTTCCTTACACACACTGATTACGGCATCTTCATCGTCTACAATAAGGATAGTTTCACTCCCTTTCATGGCTCTTGTCGATTTCTTTTTCCCTGCGCTTTCCTTCAACAGAGCGGGGAGATAAATATTAAATGTTGTCCCATGACCTTTTTCGCTATAAACATTAATAAAACCGTTATGATTCTTAACAATCCCATATATGGATGCAAGCCCTAGACCAGAGCCTCTGCCCATTTCTTTTGTAGTAAAAAAAGGCTCAAAAATCCTTTCTCGTGTCCTCTCATCCATGCCTGGGCCTGTATCGGTAACAGAAATTTTCACATATTCTCCAGATTTTACAGTATAAGGTTTTACATAACCTTCATCGAGAGTAATGTTCTTTGTTTCAATGTAGAGATCGCCTCCGGCAGGCATGGCCTGCCAAGCATTTACGTAAAGATTGAACATCACCTGCTCTATTTGCCCGCGGTCAACTTCAACGATATAAAGGTCCCTTGGTTGTTTATAGTGTACTGCAATCTCCTTTTTAGTGTGGCCAAACATTGAAGAAGTTTTATGAATGATTTCACTTAAGTCCACCGGTTTAACTTCATATTTTCCGGCGCGCGCAAATCCGAGGAGCTGCCTCGTCAGATCGGCGCCGCTCCTTACAAAATCTTCTATGCTTTTTAACTTGTCATAATGTTGATGATTGGGTTCCATACTGTAGAGTATGAGCGATGCATATCCCTGTATTCCCATAAGGAGGTTGTTAAAATCATGTGCTATGCCGCCGGCAAGCATGCCTACTGCCTCCATCTTTTGTGATTGGATAAGTTGAGCTTCAAGCCGTTTACGTTCAGTAATATCTTCTGCTATACATTCATAATAGAGTTTTTTCCCGTCAGCATTACGAACAGCAAGTATATTCATTGAAAGCCAGATCCTACTTTTGTCTTTTTGATAAAGATGGATTTCATATCCTTTTACAACATCATCTGTTTCTAATATTTTTATAAATTTTCCCAAGTCACCTTGGTCAACATATAATTCTTGTGCAAAAATGTTAATATCATTAATCATCTCTTCAGGCGATTCAAAGCCGTACATATGGACCAATGCCATGTTTACATTAATGTATTGCCCTTTCAAGTCAACCTGAGCAAAACCCATTACTGCGTCTTCATAAAAATCCCGATATGCGTCTTCGGTTTGTCTTGGCCTTTCTTCAGACTTGTTACAATACTGTAGTTCTAAGTCTTTCATAAATAACCCCGTATCTTACCCCTTTTGCGCTTACAATCAAATTTTTAAAGCCAAAATATACCATAATTTCTCTCAAAAACATAATTCCCTGAAGAAAAATATCTTCTCTGCCTTTTTCCATGCCTTTTATAGCCTTTCTTTCGGATGTATACATGTTTTTCATTAAATCTATTAATTTGTCAATTTCATTTAAAGTAATTACGGAAGTATGGATTATATCTTTGTCAAACACTTCAAGACCAAGAAGAATGGCTGATAGGTTTGTAATTGTGCCTCCTGCGCCTGCAAGAGTGCTTCCGCAACCATCAAAAGGCAGTTTCAATAATAAATCCTTTGAATAAGCTTTTAACAAAAATAATTCATCATTAAGAGGCGGGTCGTGTTTGACAAACATTTCTGTAAGCTTAACAGTACCGGTCGGCAGGGAGACAAAATCGAAAAACCCCTGACTGTTCCCTTTTATGATTTCAGTGCTTCCGCCGCCGATATCTACAATAATAACGTTTTTATCTTTAATCAATTCATCATTTTTTACAGAAAGGTATGTGTAGTAGGCTTCGTCATGTTCGCTTATAACCCTGACAGTTAATTTAAGCTTCTCCCGGACCATTTCTAAAAATATTTCGGCATTCTCTGCTTCCCTCAAGGCGCTTGTGCCTACACAAAATATTTCGCTGACATCGTTTTCATCAATGATCTTTCTGTATTTTTCAAGAACATAAAAAGTCCTTGTTATCGCCTCATTGCTTAGACATCCATTTTTTTTCAGACCTTCTCCAAGCCTTGTTATTGAGGAAATATCAATGATATCTGATATTCCGTTGTCCTGTTTCGCAATAAGCAGCAATATAGCATTTGTTCCCACATCAATGGAGGCATATTTCATTTGACAACCCCTTTTAAAATAAATATCATAGCCTCTATGGTTTTAGGAGGTATAATTTCTTTTATAGATTTAAGCGGCATCGTTGCCTTCGGATCAGGGCTTTTATCTTTTTTCAGCCCCTGCGTCCTGCCTTTGATCCCTTCCTATCTTATTTTTATTAGTGGAATAACGTTTGATAATTATAATGAAATTGAAACAATAAAATACAGAAAAATCGTTCTTATACACTCTGTAGCTTTTGCCGCCGGTTTTTCATTTGTTTTTGTATCCCTTGGGCTGTCATCTTCAGTTATTGGAAACATACTGTCTGAATATCAGCCCTATATCATGAAAATAGGCGGTATAATGCTTGTAATCATGGGCCTTTTTTACCTAAACATTATAAATATACCTATTATGAACCGTGAAAAGGTTATTCACCTTAAAGAAAAACCTCTCGGCATTTTTGGTTCATTCGTTGTGGGAGTAACATTTTCTTTCGGATGGACGCCTTGTATCGGACCGGCACTGTCTTCCATTCTGATTATTGCCTCGACATCGCAAAACATTTGGAAAGGTGCCTACCTTCTCAGTCTCTACTCCCTAGGGCTCGCCATTCCCTTTATCATGTCCGCCCTCCTTTTTGACAAGCTTCTCAGCTTTTTAAAAAGATTCGGCTATTTAGTCAAATACTCAACAAAAATATTAGGCGTACTTCTGATAATAATCGGCGCAATATTATTTACTTCTTATTTCAGCACATTGAGCCTCAGAGTAGGGCAATTTTTCCCTTTGTAGCCGAGGTTAGATATAGTTTTATCATCTCAATTTCTTCAGCGCCACATTTGCAGCAATGAGGATAGGGTCCCAGACCGTAGCAAATGGCGGGGCATAACCAAGATCAAGCATTGCCACATCTTCTATGGTCATCTTTCCGTAGAGGCAAGCTGCAAGGACATCTATCCTGTGCGCTACGCCCTCTTCGCCTACCATCTGCGCACCCACAGAAGTCTTCCTGAAGTCTTGTCAACTACAAATGATACAATAATCGGTTTCCCTGAAGGATAGGCGCTGCTTCAGGTTTGATTCTTTTGTAGCTGCTTGCAGCGCTCATGCCTGCTGCCACACCACCGACAACGATCAATCTTTCCTGTTCCATGGATTTGACTCCTTTCCAACGTCGGTAGTAAATCTGTGCCTCAATCTTTCCTAAAAATTCATTAAAAACCTGCGTTATATCCGTAAAGTAATTATAACACCAATTGTTGCAAAAAATGAATCCGCATCAAGAACGATATTTATTGAATAGTGCGTCAGTATATGATAACGGTATCTTGCTCATGAAAATAGTCTATGCAATAAGACATGTAGGCCTGACAGGCGGGGTGAAGGTATTCTTTCAGCATGTAGAACTCCTGAGAAATATGGGCCACACTGTATATCTTATTACACGCTTTATTGATGAACAATGGGGGTTCAGGGTTAAACCGGTGATAGTTCGTTCATTTGATGAGCAGAGTGTGCCAGAAGCTGATGCCATTGTTGTTACAACACCCAAGGATGTGGAAGATCTCTGGATAGTTGCAAAAAAGAGAAAAATTCCTCTGTTCCATTTCATGCAAGGGTTTGAGCCTGACTACGTTCTGGAGAGGATCAGGGGAAATGTTGTACCGGAGCGTTTCCGCTCAAAGGGATTTTTGACAAAACTGAACTATTTAAGAAAAAAATATGGATGGAAGCAAAGACTTAAAAGATTTGATGTTTTGTACAAACTTCCGACCGTGAAGATTGCCATTTCTCCACATCTTGTTGCAGGTGTTGAGAAGAGATTTAATATGCCGTGTTATCTTTTATCGAACGGCATTGACAGAAAAATATTCTATCCTAAAAAGAAGGAACTTGATTATTCCGGTGCGATAAGGATACTATCAGTTGGAAATTTTACCATTGAATACAAGGCTATACCTGATATATTAAAGGCAGTAGGAATTCTGAAAGAAAGCAGAAAAAATATTTTTCTGACAAGGGTATCTCCGGCAGATATACCAGATGAGGAAAGAGATTATGGGGTGGTGGACAGGTTTTTGGTAAGGATATCAGAACAAGAAATGGCAGACCTTTACCGGGAAAGCCATATACTTATATCAGCATCAACTGAGATAGAGGGTTTTGGTCTTCCTCCTGTAGAGGCTATGAGCGCAGGAACACCGATAGTTCTGACAAAGGTTTCACCGTTCCTTGCGTTCGACGCAGTGCAAGACTATGCATATTTTGTAAATGTCCACAAACCGGAAGAGATTGCGCAGGCTGTTATAGAGATAGCAAGAGATGAAAAGCTTCGCAGTTCTTTGATAAAGCGCGGGTTTGAGGTGTCAGGCAAATATGCCATAGAAAATGTAGGGGAAACCCTGGAAACAATTTTAAGAAAACATGTTGAAAAAGGATAAAACCTATGTGTAATAACGTTAATAAATGCAAAGAGCATGTACTTGTTGATAAAAACGCAAAAGGTACACAAGAAAAAGTGCTCTCAATTTTAAAATCAATGCCGCCAGGGAGATTACTTGATGCACCGGCAGGGGAGGGAGCGCTTTCTCAGAAGCTTGTCAAAAGTCATGATGTTTTTGCAGTAGATATAGATGAAAATTATTTTAAATTATCAGAAGTTCCATTTAAAAAGGTTGATCTTAATCAGTCGCTCCCCTTCGAGGATAGTTTTTTTGATTATGTGGTATGTATTGAAGGTATTGAGCACCTTGAAAATCCTTTTTTGTGCATAAGAGAGTTCGCACGCATATTAAAGCCCGGGGGAAGTCTGGTCATATCAACCCCCAATATTATGTCGATTAAGAGTCGTACCAGATTCTTGTTTTACAGCTATCACGATTTTTTTCGCTTTATCAGTCTGGATGATGGGTTTAGGCATGGACTGCCAGAGTATGAACACCAGCATATCAACCCCATGACTTATATGGAGTTGCAGTATGCTATGCAAAAAGCAGGTCTTGGAATAGTTGATATTTATACAAACCGTTATGTAGCGGCAAAACGCTGGAGTATTTTATATCCGTTGATAAAATCCATTATCGTATCTCTTACAAGAAAAAAAGCTCCTGGCGATCATCGCCTTTTATCGAGAGAACTTCTCGAAGGTGAAATATTGATTATACATGCCAGGAAACTAAATTAATGCAAATAAGTAAAAGATGTACCCTTTTTTTGATTATTTTACTTGGATGCATTCCCAGACTATTTGACCTTATAAATGCCTCTGCAATTGAATTGGACGGAATAGGCTATGCCCAGATGGCCGAGAATTTTGCAAAATTGGAATTTATTGAAGGTTTAAAAGGCATATCTCACCCGCTTTATCCGATTCTTCTTGGTGCTTTTAGTTTTATTATAAGGGATTTGGAGGTTGCCGGCAGGATAGTTTCACTTGTTTTTAGCATATTACTGATTTATTTCACCTTTTATTTTCTCAAAAAGTTTTTTGGCGAGCGAAAAGCTCTATACGGTTCATTCTTCGTCGCCATCCAACCTTATCTTGTCAGATATTCAGTTCAGGTGCTTTCCGAATCGATAACGATATTTCTTTTTACGGCTGCAGTTTTTTTCTTTTATAAAGGATGGGAGGAAAAGGACGGAACCAGCATCGGTCTTTCCGGTTTATTTCTTGCCCTTACATACCTGAATAAAGCGGAGTATATTATATATGCTTTACCGTTTTGCCTGCTGCTGGCAAAAGAGAGAAGATTTTTCCATATATGCATTCTCATTGTGTGTATCATGTTGTTTTCATTCCCTTATGTGTATTACTTACATATTGAAACAGGTCTCTGGACGATCACGAAAAAGGTTGGTATAGCTGAAAGCATAGTTAACAATGAGGTTGTATCCTATTCGTATGTGGCACCTTTTGCCTCTTCTCTTCAGCTCTTACAGAGATTGCCCAATGTAGTTTATAATTTTTTTGAAGCTATTTTTCCGCCCCTCTTTGTACTTGCTGCTATTGGGTTTAAAAGGGTTAAGCCATCGTACAGGATATTATCAATTATGCTTGTTATTCTTCATGTTGTTGCCAGGGTTGTCTTTGCCCCCCATTCAACCAAACGTTATTCGGTGGAGTTTATCCCGTTATTGATGATCTTTGCAGTTGAAGGTATGTATGTATTGAAGATTTTTTTTGAAAAACATAGATACAAAAAGGAATACTATTATATAGTCTTCGTTTTCATTATTGCTGCCTGTTTTTTCCAGGCAATCACTTTTCCTAATAAGGGGAGGGCATTTCATAAACAGGCCGGTTTGTTTCTGCTAAAAAACGATCCTGGAAAGAAAATAATATCACGACTGCCAATAGCTCCTTTTTATGCAAAAGGTGAATTTATCAATGTACCTGCATCAGACAAAGTTAAGGATTGCACTCAGTTGGTTGGATTTATGAACAAAGCTGGGGCAGAATATTTTATTATTGATGACAGGATTGTAGAAAATCCTTTGTTTAAAGATAATTGCCTGTCAAGGTTTAATTCGATAAAAGAATTTAGAGATAACGATGAATTTGTAGTAATATTAAGGATTAATGATTAATGATAAAGGTTTTGTGGTTGAGAAAGATTCTAATTTAGTGTAATCTTTATGCTGGCTGGTTTGAATATATATGACTGATTATCTAATAATATTGAGATGTTATAGTAGCATCTAAGGGCGGTAGCGTATCGTTCCCAAGATATTTCATCTGAATGAAATAAGCTATGATCTCCAATAAAGCTAAGGGCCATAGCTTATTTACATGTCGGAGAAGTTAGGTTTCAGGTCTAAGTAGGGTTTATTATATCTTCAACGTAAGTTGGATTTAAAACATAAAAGAGCAGTCATACACATAGAGAAACTGGAAGGGCAACCCACCCCTGCATATAAAGTATATCTGATGAAACCAAAATTAGGAATGAAGAACAAAATTAGGATGATATCGATATGGATTTGAATGGTAAGAAGATACTCATTACGGGTGCCGATGGTTTTATTGGGAGTCATCTCACAGAAGAGCTCATAAGACGAGGTTTTGATGTCCGTGCTTTTGTGTTCTATAATTCCTTTAACTCCTGGGGATGGCTGGACCATACAGAACCGGAAATTAAAAAAAACATAGATATTTTTGCCGGTGATGTGCGTGATCCCCATGGGGTACGACAGGCAATGAAAGGCTGTCAGGTAGTGTTTCACCTTGCCGCCCTGATAGCAATTCCTTATTCCTATCATTCTCCTGATACATATATTGATACAAATGTTAAAGGGACGTTAAATGTTGTCCAGGCTGCCAGGGAATTGGGCATAAAAAAGGTAGTTCATACTTCAACAAGCGAGGTATATGGTACAGCCCGATACGTTCCTATAACTGAGGATCATCCTATCAAGGGACAGTCCCCGTACTCTGCATCAAAAATAGGGGCAGACCAGATTGCAATGTCTTTTTTCTATTCTTTTGGAACCCCTATTGCCATCATTCGTCCTTTCAATACTTATGGACCTCGCCAATCTGCCCGGGCAGTGATACCTACGATCATTACTCAGATTGCAATAGGGCAGCTAACAATCAAACTTGGTTCTCTCCGCCCTACAAGGGATTTTAACTATGTGAAAGATATTGTTCGCGCTTTTATCGCTGTGGCCGAATCAGAAAATTCTGTCGGTGAGATAATAAATGCAGGGAGCAATTTTGAGATATCCATTGGCAATATAGTAAATCTTATCGCCGAGATAATGAGTTGTTCCGTGGATGTATCGACAGATGAGGAAAGAATAAGACCTGATAAAAGCGAGGTGGAGAGATTGCTGTCAGATAATGCAAAGGCAAGGGAACTTGTTGGTTGGCGGCCGGAGTACGGTGGCCTGTCAGGACTAAGGAAAGGGCTTACCGAAACAGTTGAATGGTTCATACGGCATGAGAATTTGAGTAGTTATAAGCCCCTCACATATAACATATGAAAGAAAATGTTTTTATTGAAAAAATCATAAAAGCAATCAAAAGCGTACTGCCTGAGAGTAAATTTCCTGTGGGACTTCATGAGCCTTATTTCGGAGGGAATGAGTGGCATTATGTAAAAGAGTGTATTGATTCAGGTTGGGTGTCTTATCTCGGTAAATTCGTCGATCAGTTTGAAAAGGCTCTTGAGGAATTTACTGGTGTAAAAAAGGCGGTAGCCCTTGTCAATGGTACGGCAGCTCTCCATATAAGCCTCAAAATGGCAGAGGTAGAATGTGGGGACGAAGTGCTGGTTCCCGCTCTTACTTTTGTGGCAACAGCTAATGCTGTGAAGTATTGTGGTGGGACTCCCCATTTTGTTGACAGTGAAGAAAAGACATTAGGTATTGATCCTGAAAAACTTGCATTGTACCTTGATAAAATTGCCGATGTTCATGATAATAATTGTTACAATAGGAGGACAGGGCGTTGTATCCGGGCAGTTATTCCTATGCACACATTTGGTAATCCTGTTGATCTTGATCGTCTGGCTGCTCTGTGTAGTAAATACGGTATTGTGATTATCGAGGATGCCGCAGAATCCCTCGGATCTTATTACAAAGGCAGACACACAGGTAACTGGGGGAAATGTTCTGTCCTAAGTTTTAACGGTAATAAGATTGTCACTACTGGGGGCGGCGGAGCGGTTTTGACAAATGATGTCGAACTTAGTGAAAAGATCAGGCATCTGACCACTACAGCAAAAGTTCCTCATAGATGGGAATATTTGCATAATGCTGTAGGTTACAACTATAGGCTTCCCAATATTAATGCTGCTCTGGGATGTGCCCAGATGGAAGAGCTGCCGAGTTTTCTTGAGAATAAACGTAAACTTGCTTCTTTTTATAAAGAGACGTTAAAAGAGATAGAGGGTGTTAGTTTTTTTGAAGAACCTGATTTTGCTTACAGTAATAACTGGTTGAATACTTTGTTGCTTGATATAGAATGTATAGATAATAGGGATGGACTTCTTGCGGCTGCTTCCAAAGAAAACATAGCAATGAGACCGGCTTGGACGCTCATGCAAAAACTGCCGATGTATAAGGATTGTCCCAAAATGGATCTCTCGGTTGCTGAGAACTTAGAGAAGCGTATTGTAAATATTCCAAGCAGCTACGGTCTTTACATAGATGTTGAATAGAAATGATAAAACAACTTAAAATTAACAAAACATTCAATGGTGATGCGTGAGGGTCTTGCTGGTAGTGCTTGATTATGATTCATATATCCATTATTTTCCTATTGGATTGTCTTATATTGCAGCAGTTTTAAAAAAAGATGGGGATGATG